>ERZ1643247.21-NODE-21-length-223335-cov-56.132005_pt1 | contig 223335 bp, 197 predicted proteins | sample MGYA00579264_ERZ1643247 | MGnify/ENA primary metagenome ERZ1643247 (study PRJEB29033, sample SAMEA4952262) | chicken gut metagenome | biome: Broiler Chicken; feature: Gastrointestinal Tract; material: Caecum | place: Ireland | collected 2018 | study: Broiler... | reverse complement strand
TCTCATGACAGCATGACAGAGCGAGATTATGACAGCCCAGGAGAGCATTAACACTCTGAGGCAATTCGATGCTGTAAGGACTATCTGAAAGGACAGCTCCCTTATTTATGGAAACTTCCTCTGGCATATGACATCCAGTATTTAAAACAGAGAAAGCGGCTGCTGCAGTATCTGCTGGAATTAATGGAAACATATGAAATAGAAAAGAAGGGTACGCTTCAACGGGTAGGTGAGATTGCGCAGATCCAGCAGAACCTGCTGGATCAGATTTATATACGGACTCTGCAGGGAGAAATAGATCAGGAGAAATTTGAATGGCTGGGCGAGTGGGAGGCCAGGCTGGCAGGGACTATATTGCAGGATCACAGAAGGGATTAGTTGAAATGACTGAATATTCCGTTTGCAAAGTGCACACTTTTCGCTGATCAGGTGCACCCCTTCCGGGAAACCAGTGCAGGCTTTCCGGAAGGGAATGCAGTTAATCATAATGGTACCTTTTCAACTTAATACCGGCCGTCATCGATCCCCTTCGCGAGCTACACCATGGAGTCTGTGAACTCCTTAAAGGCCATGGGGTCTCCCCCATCATAGCAGATCCGGGAAAATTCCTGATACGCCAGACTGTCATAATGCGGCATATCCAGATCTGAGAGGATATCAACTGTTGTGATCCGCTTATACTCCGGGTCAACTTCCATGGCAAACCGGTATCTCGCCCGGATCGCCTCAGCCTTGAGGTGCTGGATATCCCGGACCATTGCGTCCACCAGTTCCAGGAAGGAGCGGATCAGCTCGCAGTCATCTGCTTCCGGGCATTCATCCCATGTGTTGTAACCGTCATACAGCATCGCCGTCACCTGCCTCTCCGGTTCCGGGGGATTTCACGCCATGGCGTTCCCGCATGGACACAGCCCCCTCGATCAGGATCTCATACGCATTGGGACGGATCCTGTCAATGACAGCGTCACAAAGGGTCTCATACTCCGGTGACCCGATCCGTTCATGCCAGCCGTCCGGTTCAAACTGGGTGCAGAAGATGATGGAACCGCGTTCAGCCCGTGGCTCAATGACCTCGAGCAGGTCGTTCGCCTGCTCATTCGTCATCGGAGTGAGAAGGAATTCATCTATAATGCGTGGATTTCCTTCTCCAATTCTCCGACGGCTTCCATCATGGTATCAAAAGACGGAATCTCCCCATAGAGCATATTCCGCATGGCAGTGTAGTCCTCCAGCAGCGCACCCAGGCGGTAATTCGGAGGAAGCAGCTTTAAGGTGGCCGGAACAGCCTCCGGGTAGCGCGCCCAGGCCCGCGGATAAAACTTCATCTTGAAATCGACCACTTTCTGCAGCAAGTCCAGCCGCGCAAATGCTTTTTCTTTTACAGGCGATTTTGCCATGCAGTAAAGGTCATAATAATGACGGGAATACCGCTGGGGCATAGAAAGATGTTCAGGCCGGTTGGCCTCATGGTGAAGGATCGTAGCTTTTTCCCAAAAAGTCCGATCCGGCGCCACCGTCAGGACAGAAACTTCTTTCTGCTTGAATAACTGTGGGTACTGCTCCGCGGCATACGGCACAATATCCACCAGTTCTGCCGGTGTCCAAGCAGCCAGCGCCCCAATCTCCAGCCGAATCACCTGTAAGGTAGAGGCATCGGTAAACAGGTTTGGATAAGCAAAGATTACCGTCTGTTTATCTTCCTCATCTATGTAAAGATTGGCCGGAAGTCCCAATTCATCAGAAAGCCCTTCTCGGACCTGCGGGCAGAAAGTTTCTGCCAGGAAAACCTCGGCCTTTTGGTTCGCCTCTTTATTGAAGGCATCCTGCTTGGTGTTTGAGCGTTTTTCCCAGGGTTCATTGATCCCATACCCCAGGACACGCCAATCCAGAATCAGATCAATGTCCTCGGAAAACCGGCTGATAAGGTGATACCCTTTGGATAAGCTGGTCCCGCCCTTAAATGTGACCGCCTCTTTCCATGGGGAGCGGTGGAACAGGTAATCCAGCGTCAGGCATACCCAAAAATCCTTTTCCACAATGGCATCGTGAAGGCCGGTTTTTGCTGCGGTGTTATGAAACAGCTCCCGCCGGTCATCAGCCGGAAGTCTGGCAATCTCAATCATTTTCTCTTTCTCCTTTGCAGATCTCTTTAATCACAGTGTAAATCCAATCCGTCGCTTCGGCTCCTTCTGCAAGGAGCGCCGCCTTTTCATCTTCATTCAGCCTGCGGGAAAGCACCCGTATGGTCTTTTCGTCCACATGTTCTTTACCCAAGGTCTTTAACGCCTGGATCACCAGGATCGTCATAGGCGACAGGCCCGTGACCTCTTTGTTGGTCCGGTGCTTAAATTCAATCTTTGTCTTATCCCATGCATAGGTTTTATATGGCCCGTCGCTGATATAGGACCATACTGCCGTTACCTGGGTAGACAGCCCCAGCATATTTAATGCGGTATCTCCACAGGGAGCGATCGTCCAATGATAGCATCTCGCCAGTGCTTTGGCAACCGCATCCGGGTCCGCCGCCACATATTCCCCAAGGAGCTTGCTGTATTTCGGCTTTTCAAAAACGCCTTTCAAAATACGCCGGAGCGTCCCAGCCTGCACAAGCCGGTTCAGGTTCCTGCGTATGGTCTCGCTGTCCGCCACATCCGCAAAATCGGAAACAATAAAAATCGTGCCGTCAGGAGCCGCACCAATGCGGTTTTGAATCTCTTTCGCATAACCATTTGCCATGCGTATCGCCTCCTTTTGTCCCGTTTATTATATATTATTCGGGACAAAAAAGCAATAGACCTGTCCCTTATCCTAAAGGGTTCCCAAGAAAAGACCTCTTTATACGTCATAGCAAAACAAAGGATGATATTATTTCCCCGTGCTGCCAAAAGCGCCCGCACCGCGTTGCCCGCCCAGGTCATTCACGAAATCCGCAATCACCACAGGCATGATGATAAGCTGCCCGATCCGGGAATCTTTCGGAAGCGTCCGGGACTCATTTCCTACATTGCTTACAATGGCGTGGATCTCGCCCCGGTAGCCGGAATCCACACGCAGACCACCCCTTTTGCCGCCAGGCTGCTCCTGGGGAATACATAGGCGGCATAACCGTCCGGCACCTCCAGGCCAAAACCCAGCGGGATTTTTCCAATCCCGCCAGGCTCCAGAGTACAGTCAAATGGCATATAGACATCCGCCCCGGCGTCATTGGCGTGGGAGCGGAGGGGACGGTGGTTCTCCGGCAGTCCGAAATCAATGATCTTGATCTTCACTGGCGGCCTCCTTCCAGCGCGGCAGGATAGTCCTGGCGCAGCAGGGCAAGAGGCAGCGCCCCTTCTTCACACGGGCAGCCACTGCTGATAGGGGATCGCCCCGGCAGCCTCGCATTTCGCGCAGTACTCTGCCCACAGGAGCGTGAGGGTCACGTTGGGCTTCGCGAGTTCATTATAAACGTATTCATAATCCGGCATAAGCCGCCCTTCTCTGTGAGTGCGTTCAGGATATAGAATCTGTTCCAGATCCCTGTTGGTAAGGGCGGCCGGGACCGGCCAGGACAGCCCCTTCTCCTGGACAAGCTTCCAGACTTCAGAGACAGTATTCCTTGAACTGCCGACACTGGAAGCAATCATCGTGTTGCTCATTTCCGGCTTTGTTGACTTGAGCCGGATGATCTCTCGATAATCAACCATAATTATCGACCTCCATAATGTATTTACACGATCAGCTCGTGCATAAGACCATTATAGAGGGATGCACCGGCAGCCGGAATCATTGCACTGGATTTCCGGATACCCTGCACCGAAACTCCGAAAAGACTGCATTATGCGAACGGAATATTCAATGAATGCAAAAGAAAGGAAAAAATACTATTTCAGAGCATTTGATATTGCCACAATTTATACTTTTTTAAAGAGCCGTCCATGTTCAGAATTATCTTCCGAAGAAATCGGTGTCCTTACAAGTTTCAAGACGGATTTTGATGATATGAGTGAAAAACGAAGAAATTTATTAAGAAAGTTAAAGCTTCAGACTTTATGTTTAATTCAAAACAGATCAATATGATTTAGATATCCATCTGAGCAAAGAGATGCGCATAGAAAAGAAAACCATGTAAGTGGCCGCTTTAATAAAAGCTACCGGTAGCCTGTGTACATATATTATATAGCTCCAGACTCTGTTGGATACAGAGTTCACCATATGTAGGATTATGTAAAACAGATCAGTGCCTGGAATTGATCTGGCGCTGGCAAAGACTTTTGTGTATAGAAATTATTCCATGCCATCAGCTCCATGCGAAGATGTATATACAGAAGGGATTACTTTTCAAAAAATAATGTTAAAACAAACGCAGATAAAGACTTTCGAAACATTGAAAACATTTTTAATGAAGGAATAATACTTTCGTAGAGAGTCGACTTTCATCTGTTGCAACAGAAGCCGGAAAATTTATCAGGTACGCAAGAAATGAGAGCAGAAATTCCGTATTGGAAGACTACTGCCTGGAGAAAAGCACGAAAAGAAAGGAGAAATCGTATGAAGCTGTTTATTAGTCATTCGCAACAAGACCGCCCCTTTATACTGCCGATGGTTGAAATGCTCTATTCCATAGGGATGTCAGAAAACGATATTTTTTGCTCATCCATTCCGGAACCAGGTATTCCAGGTAGAAAAGAAATTTATGAGTATTTGCGGGAACTTTTCGTAAAGGAAGAATTATATGTCTTATTTATGCTGTCAGATCGTTATTATCAGAGCCCTAATTGTTTAAATGAGATGGGGGCGGCTTGGATTGTAAAATCCAAATATACAACCTTTCTGCTTCCGGGATTTACTTTTGCGGAAATGGAGGGAGCAGTGGATCCTAGAAAAATATCCATTAAATTAGATGATGAAGAGGATATAGTACGTTATAGACTAGGGGAATTTCGAGACGCAATATCAACCTGTTTTTCTATAACAACAACCAGACTGTCTGAAGCAAGATGGGAAAAAGTACGTAATGATTTTTTGAAGGATATAGAGATGCAGAATACCGTTGTGGATATGCGAAAGAGCGACAGCTTCTGTATTTATGATACCAGTAACGCTGGATGCCAAATTACCTATAAAGATGAATATGAAGTGGATGGAACGATTGATTTTTCTAAAACATTTACGAAATTATCGTCTATTGTATTCTTTATGCGTTTTAGTGATTGGCGGAAATGGCCTGCAAAATTATTGAAAAAGTAAACATTGATATTCTGGCAGTGTTCGGAGGCGATACCCTTATGGAGATTATCAAAAGTATGAGGGCGGCGGGGGTTCGTCCTCTGCATGAAATCGAGCCGGGGACGGTGATCAGCGATCTGATTGGCGGAAAGTATCCGATTCAGATTGTCTCAAAATCCGGAGGGCTGGGAACAGAAGACATTGTACGGAATATTGTCTATTATTTTAACGAGTGATACAAAGTGACAGGAGCGGCTGCGGCGGAGAGATCCCATGGGGCGGCTCCTGTCGGCAGTTTCTAAATTCCTCTTGCAACCCCCGCAAAATCCGCTATAATAGAACCATCAGAAGCACCGGGACATGAAAAATAATTTTTTTTTCATAATCCCGGTATTTTGCAGTAAGATAGATAGAAACAGGAGCTTTTTGCTCCGGGGATTTCAGAGAGGATAAAGGAGTATACATAATATGTGCGGAATTGTAGGTTACACAGGAAACCGGCAGGCGGCCCCCATTCTTCTGGAGGGCCTGGCGAAGCTGGAGTACCGGGGATATGATTCTGCCGGACTGGCGGTCCGGGACGGAGACGGGGAGACAGAGATTGTCAAAGCCAAAGGACGGCTGCGGGTGCTGGAGGAAAAGACCAACGGCGGCCAGGCCATGAAGGGCTGCTGCGGCATCGGCCATACCCGCTGGGCTACCCACGGGGAGCCCTCCGTGGAAAACGCCCATCCCCACTGCAGCGATGACGGCAATGTGGTGGCGGTTCACAACGGCATTATTGAGAATTACCAGGAATTGAAGGAGAAACTGCTGCGGAAGGGCTATCAGTTTTACTCTTCCACGGACACGGAAGTGGCGGTAAAACTCATCGATTATTACTACAAAAAGTATCTGGGCACGCCGGTGGACGCGCTGAACCATGCCATGGTGCGGATCCGGGGTTCCTATGCCCTGGCAGTGCTCTTTAAGGATTATCCGGAGGAGATTTACGCGGCCCGCAAGGACAGCCCCATGATCATCGGAGTGACGGAAGGGGAATCCTATCTGGCCTCGGATGTGCCTGCCATCCTGAAATACACCAGGAATGTCTATTACATCGGCAATATGGAGATCGGACGGCTACGCAGGGGTGAAGTGACCTTCTACAATCTGGACGGAGAGGAGATCCAGAAGGAGCAGACAGAAATCCAGTGGGACGCCGAGGCCGCGGAGAAGGCGGGATTTGAGCATTTCATGATGAAGGAGATCCATGAGCAGCCCAAGGCGGTGGAGGATACCATTCACTCCATGGTAAAGGACGGAGCCATTGACCTGTCTGAGGCGGGCATTACCCAGGAGATTCTGCGGGAAATCAGCCAGGTTTACATTGTGGCCTGCGGCTCCGCCTACCATGTGGGCGTAGTGGCCCAGTACGTCATGGAAGATCTGGCCGGGATTCCCGTGCGGGTGGAACTGGCCTCGGAGTTCCGCTACCGGCATATGAATCTGGATCCGGCGGGGCTGGTGGTCATCATCAGCCAGTCCGGGGAGACCGCCGACAGTCTGGCGGCCCTGCGCAGGGCAAAAGAGGCGGGTCTGCGGACTCTGGCCATTGTCAATGTGGTGGGGTCCTCCATTGCCAGGGAGGCGGACAACACCTTTTATACCCTGGCAGGTCCGGAGATCGCCGTGGCCACCACCAAGGCCTACAGCACCCAGCTGATCGCCTGCTATGGCCTGGCGATTCAGACAGCCATGGCCCGGGAGGCCATCGGGGTGGAGGAATATCAGCGACTGATCGCTGAAATGGAGACCCTGCCGGGCAAGATCCGCCGGATCATTGAGGAGAAAGAGCGGCTCCAGTGGTTCGCGGCTAAACAGGCGGCAGCCCACGATGTCTTTTTCATCGGCCGGGGCATTGATTACGCCATTTCCCTGGAGGGCAGCCTGAAAATGAAGGAGATCAGCTACATTCATTCGGAGGCTTACGCCGCCGGGGAGCTGAAGCACGGCACCATTTCCCTCATTGAAGACGGCACTCTGGTCATCGGCGTGCTGACCCAGCAGGAGCTTTACGAAAAAACAGTCAGCAATCTGGTTGAGTGCAAGAGCCGGGGCGGATATCTCATGGGACTGACCACCTACGGCAATTACAGTATCGAGGATACGGCGGATTTTGTCACCTACATTCCCAAAACCGATCCTCACTTTACCGCCTCCCTGGCGGTGATTCCCCTGCAGCTCATCGGATATTACGTATCCGTGGCCAAGGGCCTGGACGTAGATAAACCCAGGAATCTGGCCAAGAGCGTGACGGTGGAATAAACAGGAAGTTTCCGATACACAAAAAAAGCGGATTTTCTCATACTGAAGTATGAGGCGATCCGCTTTTTTTAGTGCTACAATACAAATGCTTCGGAGTAAAAAAAGAATTATCCCGGCGGGAACCGTATTTTTTTGAACGAAAGTACTGGAAAAATATAGCAATACTAGTATAAAATACCATTGAGGACATTCTGTCCGGACTCGTGCATGAGACGCCTTGCGAGAAAACAGATCAGATTTGGTAAAGAAGGGTACATATGGAAAAGAGTACGGTAAGCGGGAAACTTCTGGAAGCCATAAGGTGCTTCCTGAAGGGGGAGAAAGTATTGTGGGATCAGGGGATGGACGCCGCCCGGTGGGAGGAGCTGTTCCGCCTGGCCCGGTATCATCAGATCCTGCCTATGATTTATGAAGCAGTCTATCAGTGTCCGGCTTTCGCGGCCTGTCCGCCCCAGACGGCCAAGGCCTATAAGGCGCAGGTGATCCGCCAGGTAATGGTTCAGAGCAGAAAGACGGAGGAGTTTCTGCAGCTCTACCGCCGGCTGCTGGACCGGGGGCTGACGCCTCTGGTGGTAAAGGGGATTGTCTGCAGAAATCTCTACCGGGAACCGGATTACCGGGCTTCCGGGGATGAGGATGTGCTGATCCCGGCGGAGCAGTTCCGGGACTGCGGCCAGGTCTTTGAGGAGAACGGCCTGATGCCGGCAGAGCCGCAGAAGGATCCGGAAGGGGAGGGAGAGGTGCCCTACTTCCGGCCGGGCGGAGCCTTACATATTGAACTGCACAAAGAACTGTTTCCCTCAGAGTCACAAGCCTACGGGAAGCTGAATGATTATTTTAAAGATGTTTTTCAGAGGAAAATCCGGGAAGAGATCCACGGCGTGGGGATTTATACTATGTGCCATACCGATCATCTTCTGTATCTGATTCTCCACGCCTTTAAGCATTTTCTCCACAGCGGCTTCGGCGTCCGTCAGGTCTGCGATATCGTGATTTTCGCGGATACCTATGGAAAAGAGATTGACTGGGAGTATGTGCTGGAGAAATGCAGAGAGATCCGGGGAGATGTCTTTGCCGCCTCCCTGTTTGATATCGGGAGAAGATATTTTGATTTTGATCCGGTCAGGGCATGTTTTCCCAAAAGCTGGAGTTCCCTGGCGGCGGACGGAGAGGATCTGCTGGAGGATCTGCTGGAAGGCGGTGTGTTCGGAGATTCCAGCCTCAGCCGGAAGCACAGCAGCAATATCACCCTTCAGGCGGTGAGCGAGAGCCGGAAGGGAAAGAAAGCCGGAGCTTCCATAGCCCAGTCCCTGTTCCCGGACCGGAGATATATGGAGAGAAAATATACATATCTGAAACAGTATCCCTTCCTGCTGCCGGCAGCCTGGATTCTGCGGCTGGGAAGCTATGTGAAGGAGATCCGGAAAACCGGAGGGAATAATGCCAGAGAAAGCCTGGAGATCGGCAGCCGGAGAGTGGATCTCATGAAGAAATATAAGATTATACAGTAGCGTATTCTGACGGGCGCTTGCCATATCGCCCGCAGAGGAGTAAAATATAGACAGCAAAGAGGTTTTGCAGGTTCGGACCGCAGGGAAGAACCGTATGGAAAGAAGGGTTGATGAAAATGAAAAGTTGGGTAAAACCGGTAACAGAAGTACAGAAATTTGAGGCCAATGAGTACGTGGCGGCCTGCTGGGGCGTAGGCTGTGATGTCAAATGGTCCAACGACTATGAAAAAGGGCAGGGGGATTACTGGAATGGTGTCACCCATGACTCTGCGCACTGCGGAAACTCCTCCAATCAGGTGATCTTTGATTACAATGATGACGGAACCGCGGACGCCATGATCGAGACAGGCACAGACGGCCTGGGCGATCTGAACTGTACGATTTTTTCGGATCCGAATTACAGCCAGGAAAGAAATGTCTCAACGGTAAAAGTGGGGGATGTCATCTACTGGACCACTCGGGCTGCGGACGGAAGAACATGGAACCATAAGGGTACAGTATTTGCCACCGCCGCGGGTCATCCCAACCGTTCCTGAGCCGGTGTTTATAGTATCTGTTGAAATACAAAGGAGTGCGTATAGAGATTCCCATCTCTGCGGGCGCTCCTTTTTTGCGCGATACGCCCGGAGGACGTCCGCCGTGCTGGCACGAGCGGACAGCACCGTCTGTAAATCTGGAATGATTTTCCTTTTTCTGAGAGAATCACAAAAAAGGTGAAATATCTGTAATATCCTGTATTGACAAGATTCAAAAATTGTGTAGAATAGGATGTGTAAAAGTGAATCCATGAGGAGGCATATCGTGGAGAGAAACGTGAATGCGCCAGAGACCTTCTCCGGTTCGGAATCTTTGGAGCATCCTTCGAAAGAAACAAAAGCGGAAGGCGTCCGGCGTTTTAAAGCCAATCCGGATTTTCTGCTGCGGGAAGTGGCCGGCGAGACTGTGCTGGTTCCCATCGGGGAAGCGGGAGTATTTGAAAACAGCGTGATCTCCCTGAACGAGACCTGCAGTTTCCTGTGGAAATTTTTTCAGGAACCCAGATCCCAGGAGGAGGCAATCGCTGAGGCAAGAAAAGAGTATTCCGACCCTGAGGGTGAGATGGAGCAGGGCATAAAGGATTTTATCAGAGAATATCTGAGATATGGTTTATTAAGGGAGGAGAAACAATGAAGCGAGTTTGGTGCAGACCACAGACGGTGGTACAGAAATTTGAGGCCAATGAGTATGTGGCGGCGTGCGGGGATGAAAACAAGGTTTATAAATTTGTTTGCAATGCCTATTGGACAGGACTTACAGGATCCGCGGTTTATACAAATGGTGAAGATGGTATTATGGGGACAGATGACGATGTTTACCTTGGCGATTATGCGCGTTGTGGCAAAACGCATGAGGCAAGTACAACAGATGATTTTATAAATGGCTATTTGAAAAAGAATTTTATAGGTTTGCCTCTTGGAAAGTCAGAACCAGTTATTATCTGGCGTGGAGAAAATGGAAATAATATCCACTGTACCACAAATCTTGATATGGACTCCTGGGAAACCGCGAAATCATAATACATAACCGAACAACTGCAATAGACCGGATTTTCCGGTCTATTTTGCGTTATCCCAAAAGGAGGAAATCTATGGAACTTTTGGACAACCCCACCACCCTGGAGCGTATGATTCTGGAGCGGGCCAAGCGCGCCCGCACCCCGGCCAACGGCAGCATTGAGCTGCTGCCCCTCTGCAATATGAACTGTGACATGTGCTATGTCCGCCTGAGCCGCCGGGAGATGGAAGCGCAGGGGCGGCTGCGCGCTGCGGAGGAGTGGCTGGAGGTCGGCCGCCAGATGAAGGAGGCCGGCGTATTGTTTCTTCTGCTCACCGGCGGGGAACCGTTTCTGTATCCGGAGTTTAGAAAGGTGTATCTGGGCCTGCGGCAGATGGGGATGATCCTCACCATCAACACCAACGGCACTCTCATAGACGAGGATCTGGCGGCCTTTTTTGGAAAATACAAGCCCCGGCGGGTGAACATTACTCTCTACGGGGCGGACGACGGGGCCTATGAGCGCCTGTGCCATTATCCCGGAGGGTACGAGAAGACCCTCCGGGGCATCCGGCTTCTGCGGGAGCAGGGGGTGGATGTGAAGGTGGGGGGAAGCCTTACCCCGGCCAACCGGAAGGATCTGGACCGGCTCCTGGATCTGGAGCAGCAGCTGGGAGTGCCGGTGCGGGTGGACACCTACATGCTGCCCGCAGTCAGGGAGCGGTCCCTTCCCTACGACCCGCAGTCCCGCCTGGAGCCGGAGGCAGCGGCCGAAGCCAGAATCCATGCCCTGAAGCGGGAGATGGGGCCGGAGCTGTTTCCCCAGTATGTCCTTCAGGCGGTGGAGCAGGCGGACCGCCCGGAGCAGGGGAAGGAAGCGCCAGTACAGATGGCCTGCATGGCGGGACGGTGTTCCTTTACCATTAACTGGCAGGGGGAGATGCGGCCCTGCGTCATCTTAAACAAACCAGCGTTTTCTGTATTTGAGCTGGGCTTTGAGAAAGCCTGGAAGCGGATCGTGGAGGAGACCGGTAAAATCCGGCTGAATTCTAAGTGCTCCGTCTGCCGGGCGCGGCATCTCTGCCGCACCTGCGCCGCCAGCGCCCTGCTGGAGGCGGGAAGCTTCGAGGCGGTGCCGGAATATATGTGCCGCTACGCGGAGGAATCCCTGCGGCTGCTGAGGAAAGAACGGGAAAGGATGGAGAATGGAAGGGATATTTCAGATCGGTGATTTTGTGTTTCGGATCCTGTATCCGGCGGAGGCGGCGCCCCCGGAGAATTTTATGAAATTTAAGATAGGGCCGGAAGATGGCACCCAGGGGAGAATCAGCCGGCTGGAATATACCTACCGGCTGCGGATGGAGGAGAGCCTTCCGGAGCCTGCGGGAACAGTGATCGCCAGGCGTCCGGATCTGGCAGTGTTTCAGGATGGCCCCTTAGAGAGCCGCCTGATCGGAGTGAAGGGACGGAAAAATTTTTACGCCTGCTACCGGGAGACGGGGGAAAATGAGGCGGAAATTACCCTGGACAGGGCGGAGACCGCCCAACTGCACATTGACCCGGTGTATACTTCCCTGTTTGCCCTGGAGCGGCGGCTGGTGAAAAAAGACAACCTGGTGCTTCACTGCGCCTACGTGGAATACCGGGGAGAGGCGATTCTTTTTTCCGCGCCCTCAGAAACCGGAAAGACGACCCAGGCCAATCTCTGGGAAAAGTATCGGAAAGCCCGGACCGTCAACGGGGACCGGGCTCTGCTGGGCAAAAGGAACGGCCGCTGGTGTGCCCAGGGCTGGCCGGTGTGCGGCACCTCCGAGGTCTGCCATAAGGAAGCGTTTCCCATCCGGGCCGTGGTCATGCTGAGCCAGGCCAAAGAAAATCAGGGGGAGCGGATGACGCCGGGAAAGGCATTCCCTCTTCTGTACGCCCAGATTACAGCCAACAAATGGAATCCACCGGATCACATCCATACCATGGATCTCATAGAAGAATTTCTCGGCCAGGTGCCGGTGATCCGTCTGGCATGCAGCATTTCCCAGGGGGCAGTAGCGTGTCTGGAGGAAATTTTGCAAAATCTGGACGCTTGACGACGCCGGGCAGGGAAGGTATACTGTTGGCAGAAAGAATCCGGGCAGGGGCCTGCGCTGCCCCTTAAGGATTTTCCGGAGGAACGATATTATATATGGAAGAAAAAAATCAGAACGAAACGAAAAACCCCGCTTTTGAGTCACTGGACATCCTGATTTCCCGGTGGAAGGACGGGACCTTTCGGGAAATTTTAGACGACTGGAAATGGATCTTCAGCTACAGCCTCCGTTATAAAGGGGCTATTCTTTTTTATCTGCTTCTGGGCATTTTCAGCACTTCCCTGGGGCTGGTCAGCAGTGTGGCCAGCAAATACATGATCGACATCATTACCGGCTATGACACCAGCAGACTGTGGGTTATGGTGGCGATTATGGTGGGAAGCACGGTTTTCAGCCTGACCTTTAACAGTATCATCAGCAGGATCACCGCCAAGATGAGCATTGACATCAACAATGACATTCAGGCGGATATTTTCGACAAGATCGTGGACGCGGACTGGCTGGCCCTGAATCACTACTCCAACGGAGATATCCTGAACCGCTTCAACGGGGATATCGGAACTGTCAGCAGCAACGCCATCAGCTGGCTTCCCACTATTGTCATCGCGGTATACAATTTTATCGCCACCTTCTTTGTGATCCTCCATTACGACTGGATTATGGCGGTGATCGCCCTGGGAAGCGCCCCGGTGATGCTGCTGATGTCCCGGTTTATGATAAAAAAACAGAGGGATTACAGCAAAAAGGTCCGGGAAATGAGCAGTAATCTTATGACCTTTGAGGTGGAGACCATCTACAATTTTGACACCATCAAATCCTTTGGCGTGGCTCCCCACTACAGCAAAAAGATGCGCTGGTGGCAGAAGAAATTCAAGGATATCAGCCTGAAATACAATCTGTTCTCCATTAAGACGAATATCTTTATGTCCATTCTGGGCACAGTGGTTCAGTTCGCGGCCTTCGGCTACTGCCTGTTCCGGCTGTGGACCGGGGATATCACCTACGGAACCATGACCCTGTTTCTGCAGCAGAGGAGCAACCTCTCCTCCGCCTTCAGCAGCGTGGTTTCCATTATCCCATCTTTTCTGAACAGCTCTGTGTCCGCCCACCGGATCCGGGAGCTGGTGCAGCTTCCCCGGGAGGTGCATATTCCGGAGAGCGGGGAGATGGACCGGTTCGCGGACCGGGGATTTGAGATCCGCATGGAGGGGGTAAACTTTTCCTATGTGGAGGGAAACCGGGTCATCACCGATTCCGCCTTTGAGGCCAATCCCGGAGAGATTGTGGCCCTGGTAGGCCCCTCCGGGGAGGGAAAGACCACCATGATCCGCCTGATCCTGGGGCTGGTAAGGCCGGAAAACGGGGAAGTCAAGCTGCGGGCCGCCAACGGAAAGGAAATTGAGATGAACGCGGAGACCCGCCATCTCTTTGCCTACGTGCCCCAGGGAAATACCATACTTTCCGGCACCATTGCCGAGAACATGCGCATGGTGAAGGAGGACGCCACAGAGGAGGAGATCATTGAGGCGCTGAAGGTGGCCTGCGCCTGGGATTTTGTAGAAAAGATGCCGGACACCATCCACAGCAGCGTGGGAGAGCGGGGCAGGGGCCTGTCGGAGGGTCAGGCCCAGAGGATCGCTATTGCCCGGGCGGTGCTGCGGAATTCTCCGGTGCTGCTGCTGGATGAAGCCACCTCGGCCCTGGATGTGGCCACGGAGCGCACGGTGCTGCGGAACATTGTGAAGCAGCATCCCAACAAAACCTGTATTGTCACTACCCACCGGCCCAGCGTTTTGAATCTGTGCCAGAGGGTATACCGGGTGATGGAAACCCGGGTAACAGAACTCAGCGAGGAGGAATCCAGCCGCATGGCCATGGATTTCTGACAGAATGGTTTGAAAAAAGAGGATGCCATGAAGGAAAGAGTGGTGGATACAAGAGAATATGTCTCGATCCTCCGGGGAATCGCGGAGGAGGGAAAAGTGGTTTCCCTGCGCATCGCCGGAAGCAGTATGTCGCCGTTTCTCTGCCATGAGAGGGACTGGATCTATTTTACCAGACCGGACCGGGCTCTCCGGCGGGGAGATATGGTGTTCTATCAGCGGGATACGGGGCAGTATGTCATGCACCGGATCTATCAGATCCGGGGGGAAGAATATTATATGCTGGGAGACGCCCAGACCTGCGTGGAGGGACCTCTGAGGCGGGAGCAGATTTTTGCCCTGATTGTGCAGGTGAAACGGAAGGGAAAAATTCTGCGGCCGGGGAATTTCTGGTGGGAATTTTTCGGACGCGTATGGATCCGCATGCGGCCCCTGCGTCCTCTGGCCTCCCGGCTGTACGGTGTTTTCTCCGCCTTTCGGCGGAAGAAAATTCACAGATAAAATAGTGATTTTTGCAGGGGAGTGTGCTATACTACACTGCGAAGTGAAGGGAAAACAGAATGGGCGGGAGGAAAGTTTCTCCGGCCCGGATCAAAGGAAAATAAGATGATAGATATACATGCGCATATTCTCCCGGGAATGGACGATGGGGCCCGGGATCTTGAGGATTCCGTGGAAATGGCCCGGATGGCCGCGGAGAGCGGCACCACAGCCATAACCGCCACCCCCCACTGCAATATTCCGGAAGTGTATGATAATTATTTTGGAGATGAATACTGGGAGCTGTTTGAGCGGACCGCCGAGGAGTTGAAAAAGCGGAATATTCCGGTACAGCTTCTGCCGGGGATGGAAGTGTTCTCCACCCCGGATCTGCCGGAGCTGCTGGCAGACAGGCAGATTATTACCCTGAATGGAAGCCGGTATCTTCTGATGGAATTTGATTTTCAGGAGGATCCCGGATTTGCCGGATGGATCCTGGGAAAGGTGGCGGAGCTGGGAGTGGTTCCGGTGATCGCCCACGCGGAACGGTACGAATTTGTCCAGGAGAACCTGGGACTTGTATACCAGTGGTACCGAAAGGGGTACGGGGTGCAGATTAATAAGGGAAGCTTCGCGGGACGGTTCGGGCGTGCCGCCCAGCGCGCCGCCTATGAACTGCTGGATCACAATCTGGTGAGCGCGGTGGCCAGCGACGCCCACGGCACCTATGCCAGAACCCCCTGGATGCGGGATGTCTGGCAGGAGCTTCTGGAGGAATATCCCGCGGACTATCTGCGGGTGCTGTTTGATGAGAATCCGGAACGGATCTGCAGAAACCTGGATCTGGTCCGCTTTCGGCAGATCCCTTTTCCGGGACTTCAGAATCATTACCAGGTATAAGGAGCATAAGAAAGAAATATGAGAAAACTGAGAATCGCGGTAATTATCTTTTTTCTGCTTTCCGCCGGAGTCTTTGCCGGTTACCGGATAGAGAACCGCCTGCATACGGATCAGGTTCCGCCGGTGCTGACCAGCGATACGGACAGTATTTCCATCAGCGTGGAGGCAGAGGAGTCTGCGCTGTTCCAGGGACTCCACGCGGAGGACAACGCGGACGGCGATATCACCGATGAAATCCGGGTGGCGTCCATGTCTAATTTTACGGAACGGGGCAAAAGAACCGTGAACTACGCGGTGTTTGACAGTTCCGGCCATGCGGCCACTCTGTCCAGAGAGCTTGTGTACACGGATTACACCTCTCCCAGAATTACTCTGAACGCGCCTCTGCGCTTCAGCCTCAGCGAGGCGGAGTCCTGGGATACCTCGGAGTTTCTGGAACTTTTTCAGGCGCAGGACTGCCTGGACGGGGATCTTTCCAACGCGGTCCAGGTAAATGTAGAGGGAAACGGCTACGTCAGCGGCGCCGGAGATTACACGGTGAATGTTCAGGTCAGCAACAGCGCCGGAGACGTGACCGCGGTGCCGGTGCGGATGACGGTGACAGATCCCTCGGATGAAGGGGAGAGTGAAAAATATTATCCAGTCCTGTCCCAGTATATTGTATACACTTCTTTGGGGCAGGGCCTTGATCTTTACAGCCTCCTGGCGGGGCTGCAGCACGGAAGCGCACAGTTCATCTTCGGCAGCGAGGAACTTTCCGGGGAGATTACGCCTGCTTCCGTAGCCATTACGGATCGGACCGATTACAACACGCCGGGAGCTTACCTGGTGGATTACAGTTATACCACGGCGGAGGGTGTGACAGCTGTGACGACGCTGACCGTTGTGGTGGAGGAGTAGAGGATGAGCGACAAGAATCAGTATACGGGACTGCTGGAAACGAAGAGAATTGAACCCTATATTCTGCTGCGTGATATTCTGGTGAACTGGTGGGTTTTGCTGCTGGGAGCTCTGGCGGCGGCTATGCTGGCCGCCACGGCGGCAAGTATCCGCTATGTGCCTTCTTATACCACTTCTGCTACCTTCGCGGTTTCTTCCAAAACTTCCTCCGGCTCCTACGCGGATCTGAGTTCCGCCAATACCATGGCTATGACATTGCAGAAAATCATTGAAAGCCATGCCATGCAGGAGGTTCTCTGCCAGAAACTGGGCGTAGAGGAGATTGACGCCGAGATTCACACACAGCTCATAGAAAATACCAATCTGCTGACGCTGACCGTGTCTTCCGACTCTCCCAGGGAAGCCTTTGATATTATCAACGGGATTATCGACAATTATTCCAGCGTGGCCTACTATTCCATCGGAGACGCGGTGATGCATATCCTCCAGGCGCCGGAAATCCCGTTTTCGCCGGATCAGCCCCTGAATACCAGGAGCATTTCCAAAAAGGCCTTTGTGTTCACCTTTGCCGCCCTGGCGGTGATTGCAGGTATGTGTTCCATTATGAGGGACACGGTGAAGGGAGAGTGGGAGATCGAGGAAAAACTGGATGCCAGAAGTCTGGGAGCGATTTCTTTTGAGCGAAAAACAAAAGTGGCTGGGGATATGCTGCGGAAAAAGAAAAACGCGGCGCTTCTGGTGACCAATCCCCTGGCGGGCTTTTCCTTTGTGGAGAGTTATAAAAAGCTGACAGCCCGGGTAGAGTACCGGATGGAGGAACACAAAAGCCAGGTGCTTCTGGTGACCAGCGTCTCTGAAAATGAGGGCAAGTCTACGGTGGCGGCGAATCTGGCCATCAGCCTCGCCCAGAAAGGGAAAAAAGTGCTGCTCATCGACGGAGATCTGAAGCGGCCCTCCCAGTTTCTGATTCTGGGGGTTCAGGTAAAAGAAGAAAACGAACTGGGAGAATATCTCCGGGGCAGCGCAAACCTGCAGGATCTGCCCATCGGCATGGAGATTCCGGGCCTTTTGTTTATCGGCGGAAGAAACTGCTACTCAACTTCCGCGGAGATTCTGCAGAAACCGGAAATGGGTCGGCTGATCCGGGCTTCCAGGAAAATCGTGGACTATATCATTGTCGATACGCCGCCTGCAGGCGTTCTGGGCGACGCGGAGCTCCTGGCACGGTACGCGGATGAGGTGCTGATGGTGGTGCGGCAGAATTTTATGTATGCCGCGGATATCAACGACGCGCTGGATACCTTCCGCAGCGGAGGTACCCGGGTGCTGGGAGTTGTGCTGAACAGTGTGAAAACATTTGAAAACAGTACCTCCATGGGCCGGTACGGCTATGGAAAGTACGGAAAATACGGAAATTACAGCCGGTACGGGGAAAAGCAGAGGGAGTAAGATGAGCGATAGAGTAGAACAGACGGACAGCAGACAGATAGACGAAGCGGAAAAAATTGATCTTATAAAAGCAGTTGAGGATTTCCTGCACGGACTGAAAAAGCTGTGGCTTCTGATCCTGGCCCTGATTGTGCTGGGAGCCGGCGTGTCGTATTTTAGGACCACCTATACTTACACACCTCAGTATGTGGCCTCTGCGACTATGGCGGTCACCGGCCCCGGAGGGGAATATTCCGGAACTGCCACGCAGATGGCGGAAATTTTTCCCTATATTCTCTCCAGCGGAGTCCTGCAGGATGTGGTAGCCAGGGAGATGGGGATGGACTATGTTCCCGGCAGCGTTTCGGCCCAGGCGGAGGAGGGGACGAATCTTCTCACCATGTCCGTGACCTCCAATGACGCGCAGATGGCCTACGATGTGCTGCACAAGATGATCGAGTGTTATCCGGAAGTGGCGGAATTTGTTCTGGGAAAAACCAGCCTGGAAATTCTGGACGAGACAGGCGTGCCCTCCGACACCCGCAGGGAGATCGTGGTTCGGGGCTCCTATAAAAGAGGGGCGGCACAGGGCGCTCTGGCGGGACTGGTGATTCTCTGCCTTTACGTGTTCCTGAAAAAGACTGTCCGCTCCAAAGAGAAATTGAAAAAATATATAAATCTTCCGGATATGGGCAGTCTTCCTTATATTAAACAGAAAAAGAGAAATAAAAAGAACCGCCAAACCAGCGTGTCTCTGCTGAATGAGCGCATCCCGGGCGCTTACCGGGAGGCCATGCAGCGCCTGGAAATCCGGGTGAGCCGGGAGCTTGAGGAGAAACAATGCAGAACCATTATGGTTACCAGCTCGATCCCCGGTGAGGGAAAGACAACCGTATCCGCCAATCTGGCGGTTTCCCTGGCTAAGCATGGAAAACGGGTGATTCTGGTGGACTGTGATCTGCGGAATCCGTCGGTGGCCGCTTTCTTTGGTATGCCCCAGCGGGATCCGGGGCTGGGGGCGGTGTTGGACGGAAAAGCCCAGGTAAAGGATGTTCTGAAGGAGAGAAAAGTAGAAAACGGGCAGCTGCTGCTTCTTCCGGGAGAGAGTCAGTCGGAAACCAACGTCTCGCTGCTGGGCAGCGAAAAAATGAAGACGGTGATCCAGAAATTGTCTTCTATGGCAGACGTAGTGCTTTTGGATACAGCGCCGGCTCAGTTGCTGGCAGACGCGGCCATGATGGCAAGATACGTGGATTCCGCCGTCTATGTGATCCGGTACGACTATACTAAGATAGGAAAAATCCGGGAGGGCATTCAGTCCTTGTCTCTGAGCAAAATTAAAATGTTGGGATATGTTTTCAACTGCGACCGGAGCGCCGGAGGAAGCCGTTATGGCTACGGATATGGCCGCTATGGCAGTTACAGCCGTTACGGGCACTACGGGCATTACGGAAGATACCGGGATATCGGAAAGAGAGAGAAAAAAGAAGATCCGTCAGGAAGAGTAATCAAAGAGTAGCTGAAAAGCGGTCAGGAGGATTTATGTATTGTGGTTACTGCGGATGCCCGCTGAAAGGAAAAGAAAAGTTCTGTCCCCGCTGCGGCAGGGAACTTCCCAAGGCACAGGCAGCGAAGCAAAAGAATCATTCAAGGAGAAAAGCGCCGGTAATCGCCGCCGTCGTTTTGCTGGCGGCGGCCGGGGCGGGATTTCTGTCGTGGAAGTTTCTGTGGGGAGAGCCGGCAAGGATACAAAGAGAAGCGGCAAAGCGGTATGAGCTCTGTATGGAGATCCATCAGCAGGTGGATGAAATTATCGCGCCCTATCTGGAAGGCGAAGAAAGTTTTGAGTATGACGAAGAGATCCTGACGCAGGCCGCGGAGGATGTATACGCTTACGCCCAAACCCTGGAAGAACAGGGCACCATCGAGGGCAGCGCCATGTGCCGGGAGGGATTTTCTGTCTCCTTCTTTCTGCGGGACGGATCCACCAGCGTGTACCTTCCGCCTATTAAAGATTATTATGCCGGCGGAGAGGATCAGGATCTTCGGATCGGCGTGGTGGATATGCTGTCCTGGCTGAAACTGACAGAACAGGCGGGATATGAAAATCCCGGAGACACCATAAAAGAAGCGATTCCCGAGACGCAGACGGAAGAGTTTGGAGATGACACCACCGTCACGGAATTAAAAGAGATCCTGGGCTCCCTGGATCAGAAAAATTTCCGCGGGCTGTTCTGGAGAGGGCACGGCGGTCTTTATACAGAGAGCGATGGGGACACAATAGCCTGCTTTGTACTGGGAGAAAAGATTACACGCAAGAAAGAAGCGGAGTACAGCCAGGACCGGAAAAAAAAGGAAGGCAGCATCGGTGCGGTCTGCGCCTCCGGAGACCAGTTTGCCATCAATTACCAGTTCTTTGAAAAATATATGTCCCAGGTTTCGGGAGGCATGTTTTTTACCTCCGCCTGCTGGGGACTGGGAGACAACGGAACTCTGGCTATGACCCTGATCGAAAAAGGGATGGAGGCTTACGCCGGGGCCAACGGTCCGGTGAATATACTGTACGCCAATGAAATTTTAAGCCAGACCGCCAAGAATCTGGTTCAGAAGGCGGAAGACGGAACCTATATGGATCTGGAAACCGCGCTGAATCAGGCAGTGGAGAAATATGAAGACAGTCTGGGGGAGGCCTTCAACCAGCTTCCCTGGAACCAGGGAGAATTCTACGCGGTTCTGGATGAGCCCTTCTATCTGATTCCGCCTTCCCAGGAGGAGGATACGGTTCAGGAAAAAGAAGACGATGTGACTGCCTTCGCCGAGATCGTGGAGCAGTACGAGGAGAAGTACGGGCAGCTGCAGTTTTATCCCCAGAGTTATGTCACGAATTATACCGGGGTTTTCCTGCTGGACCTGGTGGATTTCGATCAGGACGGAACGCAGGAACTGGTAATCGGCTATTCCGTGCCCCATCCCCAGGGAATCCAGAACTGCGCCTGGCCGGCTCTGGACGTTTGGAAGCTGGAGGACGGCAGCCCGGTTTGTGTCTATGAGGAGTGCTATGTGCAGCAGAGCGATATCGGACGGCACTGCCTGTATACCAATGTGGACGGAGTCTGGTATCTGGTGACCGGATGGTCCGGCGCAGACCAGGATCTGAAGCTTTTGAAACTCCAGGGGGATGGCTTTGGGGAAGAAATGCATCTGCAGTCCAAAGAACTGATGGAGGAGGGAAGCGCGGTTGTTTACGGCATGGGGTATTATCTCAACGGCGCTCAGATCCAGGAGGAGGAATTCCAGAAGCTGACAGACCAGATTTACAGCGCCCGTTCTTACAGCGGTTCCCTCTATTCGGATCAGGGTTATACCCGGGAAAACCTGATCGCGTACCTGAATCAGACCAGGACGCTGCTGGGAATGGAAGAAATATCCGAAGACAGCTAAAGGAAAACTCTTCAGGGAGAGACGCGCATGGCAAAAAGAAAACTTGTGTGGATACCGGTTCTCGCGGCCGCGGCGCTGGGAATTTACCTGGCAGTCAGTTTCTGGGTATCCGCCAACTGGCTGGTGGTCCGAAAATTTCAGACCGGATTCGGCCAGAGCGGCGGGACCGTAAGACTGGCAGTCCTGGGGGATCTTCACGACCATGAATTCGGGGAGCACAACCGGGAGCTGGCAGAAAAAGTAAAAGAGCAGGAGCCGGATCTGATTCTTTTGCTGGGCGATATGCTCAATGGAAGTTCCTCCTCCGCCTCGGTTCCTTTGGAACTGATCGAATTACTGAAAGAGACCGCGCCGGTTTACTACGCCCTTGGCAACCATGAACTGGAATACGAGGAAAAAGGGCATCCGGAACTGATCCGTGAATTGGAGGAGGCAGGCGCCGAAGTCCTGGAAAAGGAATATGTGGATCTTACGGTTGGCGGCGTAAAGCTGCGCCTGGGTGGAATGTATGAGTATGCTTTCGGGCTGAATGGAAACAATGACGCCCTGGCGGCCCCGGAAGACGTACTGGACTTTCTCCTGGAATTCCAGGATACGGACCGGCTGAAAATCATGATGAGCCACCGGCCGGACAGCTTTATTTTCGGCGACGCCAGTCAGGTGTGGGATATCGATCTGGTAATCAGCGCCCACAACCACGGAGGCCAGGTGGTGCTGCCTTTTGCCGGCGGACTGTACGGAGGAGATCAGGGATGGTTCCCCCAATACGCGCACGGCTTATATGAAAAGGACAACCTGCGGCTTTTTATTACCAGCGGCCTCGGAACGGACAGGGAAAAATTCCCCAGGTTCAATAACCCTCCGGAAATTGCTGTTCTGGACGTCACATTGTAAATAATTATTCACAGCCATTGTAATGAATAACCAGAATTTTGTAATTCTGAGCAGATTGCTTTTTAAAAGAGAATATAGTAGAATGTATCTGTATCATTCTCGGAATTGCTCAGAGATAAAAATGGAAAAGGAAATGAGATTAGAATGAAAGTTCAAGATGAATTTGTTCTGCGGGAGATAGCCGGAGATTACGTCATTATCCCCACCGGAAAAACCGTACTGAAGTTTAACGGGCTGATTACGGTCAATGAAGTCGGGGCATATCTCTGGAAACTGCTGCAGAAAGAAGTAGATCTGGACGGACTGGTAAAAGGAGTGCTGGAAGAATACGACGTGGATGAAAAAACAGCGCGTTTGGATATACAGGAATTTTTAGACACCCTGAAACAGGGCGGCGTGCTTGAGGATCAGCCGGAGGGCAGCTGAAGACGAATCTTGTGCCTCCCTTCCGAATGTAGTAAAATGAAATTACATTCGGAAGGGAGGCGTTTTTTATGAGCTGGACACCATTGCCCATCGGAGTAGAAAATTTTGAGGAACTGCGCAGTAAAGGGTATTACTACGTAGATAAAACCCTTTTTATTAAAGAACTGCTGGATATGATGGGTAAAGTAAATCTTTTCACCCGACCCAGGCGCTTCGGGAAGACATTAAACATGAGCATGCTCCGGTATTTTTTTGAAAAAAGCGAAAAGGATCCTGCTGAATTGTTTCAGGGACTGAAGATCATGGACGCCGGAGAGAGATATCTGGCCCATATGGGAAAATATCCGGTGATCAGTGTTTCGCTGAAGTCCATGAAGCAGTACTCCTATGAGCTTGCGTTTGACATGCTGAAAAAGGCGGTCAGGGAAGAGTATAAAAGACACTGGGAAATGGTGGAAGCTGCCGGTATACTGGGAGAAGAGGAGATTGGGAGATATCAGAGGATCCGGGATCTGAAGGGTACGGAGAATGACTATGCGGATTCCCTGAAGTTCCTGTCTGAATGTCTGTATACCTGTACCGGACAGAAATCCATCCTCCTCATCGATGAGTATGACGTCCCCCTGGAGAACGCGTATTTCAGCGGATTTTACGAAAGGATGGTGGCGCTGATCCGTTCCCTTTTCGAGTCTGCCCTGAAGACCAACGATAACCTGGAGTTCGCTGTGGTGACCGGCTGCCTGCGGATCAGCAAGGAGTCCATTTTCACCGGGCTGAACAACCTGAAAGTAATTTCCATTACTTCACAGACCTATGCCGAGCATTTCGGCTTTACTCCGGAAGAGGTAGAGAAGATGCTGGGGGAATACGGGCTGGAAGAAAATCTGGAGACCGTGCGGAAATGGTACGACGGCTACCGGTTCGGGGAGACTGAGGTCTATAACCCCTGGAGCGTCATCAACTACGTGGATTCCTGCTATAAGGACAAGCACGCGTTCGCGAAGCCCTACTGGTCCAACACCAGCTCCAACAGCATTGTGAGAAATCTGGTGGAGCACGCGGATCTTTCCGTGAAGCAGGAGATCGAGCGGCTGATCGAGGGCGGGACCATTGAGAAGCCCATCCACGAGGACATCACCTATGACGACATGGACTCCACCCAGGATAATCTGTGGAACTTCCTGTTCTTTACCGGCTACCTGAAAAAGATCAGCGAGCGCCAGGAAGGGGAGACCATCTACATGGAGATGGCCATCCCCAACAGCGAAGTGCGGTACGTCTATAAGAACGCGGTGCTGCGCTGGTTCGAGGAGAAGACGGCAAAGAAGGAACTGACCCCTCTTTATGAGAGCATGCTGAAGGGCGACACGGAGAAGATGGCTGAGATCCTGTCGGAGAACCTGATGGAGACCATCAGCTTTTACGATTACCAGGAGAGCTATTATCACGGTTTTCTGGTTGGGATGCTGAAGAACATCGGAAATTATATTGTCCAGTCCAACCGGGAGTCGGGAAACGGCAGGCCGGATATCCTGGTGCGGTATCCCAGCGTGCGTGGAAAGGCGATCATTATAGAGATTAAAGTGTCGAAGACCTATCAGGGGCTGGAAGAGAAATGCGGGGAGGCCCTGGAGCAGATCGAGAAACAGAATTACGCGGCGGCCCTGCGGCAGGAGGGGTATCAGGATATTATGAAATACGGGGTGTCGTTCTACCGGAAAGAGTGCATGGTGAAAGCAGGCAGGTAAATTTCGATTTATTTGCCCTTGAAGCAGTATATAAATTCAAAAAAAGCGCACAAAAACCACATATTATTGGTGAAAATGAATATATATACAAATTAATGAATAAAAATTAACAGATGTATTTTCGATGCGAGAGTTTTACGTTCGTCTCATTTACAAGCGCGTAGTGCAGCGTTGTATTGATCTGGGTATGCCCCAGCAGCTTCTGAAGCTGTTCAATGGGCATGCCCTTTTCGATTGCCATAGTAGCCATAGTCCGGCGAAATTTATGAGGATGTACGTGCCTTACCCGGGAGGCGGTTCCCAGCCGTGTGAGAAAACGTTCTACACCGGAAACAGAAAGGCGTTGCCAGGGTGTATGCAGGCTGACAAAAAGGGCCGGATTTTCATCACGGCGGGTTGCCAGATACTGCTGAAGATGGACTTTGGTCTTGGCGTCAAAATAGACGCGGCGTTCCTTATCTCCTTTTCCCAGAACAATGCATTCTCTTTCGGTAAAATTAATATCAGAACGGTTGAGATTTACCAATTCGCCTACCCGGACTCCGGTGGAAATCAGAAGATCTATCATGGCGAGATCCCGGGGATGCCCGCACCGATCCCGCAGACATTCCAGATTTTCATCGGTAAGAGTTTCCTTTACCAGCTGAGTTGTCTTGACTTTATGGATCCGGCGGACGGGACTCTTCATAATATAGTCCTCATCCTCCAGCCAGGAAAAGAAAGAAGATATGATACGCCGGATATTGTCAACGGTGACTTTGCTGGAGTGATGGATTTCCTGATAACGCGCCAGGTAAAAACGAATATCATCGGTTTCTATTTCACAGATTTTTTTCTGAATAAAATTGATCATGTTGAGCAGGGTGGCGGAGTAATATTTAATGGTGTTTTCTGAGCAGCCCTCAATCTTTTTCGCGGCCAGAAAAAGATTGAGCAGCCGGGCATTGGCGTGCTGATCCTGGTCGGTAATCTGTTCTGAATAATCAGGAATATTAAATTGACGGAACACTCGCTGCAGAGTTCTTTCCAGCTGCTTAGCTTGAGCGGCGGTCAGGTGGCTGTTCATCTGCTGGCAGATTTCATAAATTAATGTAGCTTTCATGTAATACCTCCTCTAAATCTTTAAACTGTATAATTACCCATATTAACCTTACTTCAAATCATCCGAATTGGACAGTAAAACATAAAAATAGTGAAATCAGCCTGAGCGCCCAGACACAAAAAAAAAATAGGATAATTTCTAATACTTTTGTATGAGGCAGTAAAATTCTCAAGTGGTATAATTATTAAGATTCCAAAAACATGCAGCAGCCAGGAAGCGGATCCAGGTAAATTTGGATTTAGCGGACGGAGTAGATAGACAAAGGAAAAAACAGTAATGAGTGATGAAAACGAAAATAAACACGCAGCAGAACAAGGAAGAAAAAAGAAAGCGTTATTAAAGATTCGTATTATATTGATTGCAATCGTAGCAATCCTTATTATCGCGATAATCACAGCAGCGTTGGCTCATACCAAAAAGGCAGAAGAGCCCAACAGTGTTCAGTCAGAATCCATAGAAAATGAAAGTAGCGGATTCTCCTTCCCCTACAACCTGGCAGAAGGCAGGTTAAGAGTTGACTCATTGTTCCAGTACAGTGGGCTGAATCCAGATTGTAATAATGAAGAAGGGGAGGATATAGCGGCTCTGGAGATTGTGAATCAATCGGATGAGTTCTGCAAGTCAGCAGAAATTGAAATAGCGATGCAGGATGGCACAGAGCTGGTGTTTAAGGCGGAGGATATTCCGGCAGGCAAGAAAATCTGGGTGTTTGAATCCAGTAATCAATCAATAGGACAGGATGATGCCTGCAAAGAAATAAGAGATAATTCGGAATTTGGAGAAGTATCTTTCATGGAATCCCAGATTACAACCAGTGTGGAAGATACAACGATCACGATAGAGAATCTCACCGGAGAGGAAATCACAGACTTAATGGTTGGCTGCCATTGCCTGTTTGAAGATACATATTTTGGCGGAGTGTCATACAGCTATCCCGCGGGAACAATTCCGGCAGGCGGACGAGTTATTGTTGATGCCGCTGACTGTTATATGGGAAGTGCTGAAGTGGTCTGGATTTCAAATAATGAAGAGTAGAGGAGGAGAGAGCAATCATGAAGAAATATGTAAAGCCGGTTATTGTCTTTGAAAATTTTGAACTGAGCCACAGCATTGCGAACTGCAGCCCGGCAATGAATCAGTCACAGGATAACTGCGACTATGACAGTTCAGAATTGTTCGGACTAATTAATCCGGGCGAAACGGTATTTAATGCCGGTGCCTGCACATATACACTGCAGGAATTTAAAAATATTTTTGAAGATTTCTGTATACAGACAGGATCAGAAACCTTTATTTTATTTACGTCATAAGGAATCTGTATGTATAGCAGAAGATATTGTATAGCAGGGCTTACACTGCAGCTGGAATCTGATGAAAAGATAAGCAGTGATTCTGAATTCACGCCATTTGAAACAGTTGAAGATCCTGATTACATAGTGCGTTTCCGCAAAGTTAAAGAATTGCCTCCGGTTTATGGAGAATTCACAGTGAGTCGGATGGGTGTTGAAGTATACAAGGATGCCCCATACAGTATATATCGGTTTCTGGACATTGCCCAGCGGTCCTATGCGGTAAGCAGAAGAGAAGTTGGGGACAAGATCATCACAGTAGAGTATCTGGAAAACGGAGCCGAGAATATATGCCACAGCGGAGGGGCCTTTTTTCATATCGGCTGGGAAGATATTCTTCTCACGAATGGGAGACTGATCTTTCATGCCTGCTGTGTAGCGTCACCACTGGGCGGCATCCTGTTTTCAGGCAGATCCGGAATTGGAAAATCCACACAGGGGAAGCTTTGGTGCAACTGTGAGAGTGCCAGGATCATTAATGAGGACAGACCCATTCTGTATAAAGAGGATGGGTGTTGGATTGCATATGGATCTCCTTATGCAGGATCATCCAAATGGCATGTGAATGAGGGAACGGAGATAAGGGCGATCGTAATGCTGGAACAGGCGGAAAGCTGCAGGATCCGCAGACTTAGCGCAGCAGAGGCATTCCGGAAGATCTACTCCCAGACAACAGTTGCGGATTGGAATCCGGGAAATGTTGAGATGGCCTGCGATCTGGCAGAAAGTCTGGTTATGAATGTGCCGGTTTACGAATTGGTATGCACGCCGGATCAGAAGGCTGTGGATCTTCTGAAGAAGATGCTGGCGAAGGGGTGAATGTGTGGAGAGCGGACGCAAGACGAGTTTATTGACAGAATATATGTTTTATAAGGCCGAGAAGTTTGGAATCCCGCTCAGCGGTACGTTTGAACTGACGCCGATGTGTAATTTTTCCTGTCGGATGTGTTATGTGCGGAAGACAGCGGAGGAAGTCGGGAAGAGCAGCAGGCCGATGCGCACACTCGGGCAGTGGCTGCATCTGGCCCGCGAGGCAAGGGATGCAGGGATGTTGTATCTGCTCCTTACCGGCGGAGAGCCGACGATCTTGCCGGGGTTCTGGGAATTCTATGAAGAGCTGATGCAGATGGGGCTGGTTGTTTCAATAAATACCAACGGTTCCCTGCTGGATGAAAGGGCGGTTGAAAGATTATCTGCATATCCGCCGAGACGTGTGAATATCACGCTGTATGGGGCCGGCGACCGGACATATGAAGAATTATGCGGTGTGAAAGGCATGTTTTCCAGGGTGGACGGTTCGATCAGGAGACTGAGAGAAGCCGGAATCCAGGTGAAGCTGAATTGTTCCCTTACACCTTATAACGCCGCTGACCTGGAGGCAATGACAGCATATGCAAAAGACCGGGATCTGATCCTGGACATTGCAACTTATATGTTTCCGCCTCTGAGAAGGGATTCATCCATGGTGGGGCAGAACGAACGCTTTACGCCGGCTGAAGCGGCATTTTACCGGCTGAAATCCTATAAACTTCAGTTTGATGAGGAAAAGTACAGAGAGACCCTTCAGAAGATACAAAAAGAAAGTGTACCGCCGCCGGGACTGAGCAGGGACTGCGCTGACCCAATGGACGGGAAGATCCGCTGTCGGGCGGGGAAAGCAAGCTTTTGGGCTACGTGGGACGGATGGGTGTCGCTGTGCGGCATGATGCCCGAGCCGCGGGCGGATCTGTTGAAAGGTACATTTGCAGAAGCCTGGAAGGAACTGCAGGATGCCTGTGATCAGATCCGTGTGTCGGGTGTTTGCAAGAGATGTCCGAATTCTCAGATCTGCCATGCGTGTGCTGCTATGGCTCAGACAGAGACTGGAAGCACAGCAGGGATTCCGGCGTATCTGTGTGAGACGGCAGCAGAAATGCGCCGGCTTGCGGAAGAAGAGCTTGCGGAAGAGAGAAGCAATTAAGCGATATTTTTCTTATTATTATCTTTAAAATCCAAGAATAAAAAGGAGGAGAGACGAGATGAAACTTGTCAAAAAGACGCTGGCATTCCTGTTAGTGTTCTGTATGTGTTTCAGCATGGCGCCGACTGCTTTTGCAGAAGAAGCAGAAGAACAGACAAAGATAGAAACACAGACAGAAGAGCAGACTGACACGGATGTGCCGGCAGCAGATGAAAATGCAGAGACAGCTGAAGCCGAAGAAACAGATGAGGCGGCGGCGGAATCCGAGCCTGTGCAGCTGTCTCTGGACACAGTCGTCAAGGAGCGCAGCGTTCCGCTGAATACGGATGAAATATATAAGATCTATCATCTGGACTGCGGACGCAAATATTTCAGTGTAGAGCAGATCAAAGAAGTGATCGACACGATTGCGGAAAGTGACTACAATACACTGGAACTTGCCTTGGGCAACGATGGTCTGCGTTTCCTGCTGGATGACATGGAAGTGAGCGCCAACGGCACGACCTATTCCAGCGAAGATGTGAAAGCAGGAGTGCAGGAAGGCAACCGGAACTATTGCGATGCAGGGACAAATGAACTTACTGAAAAGGAAATGGATGAGATCTTTGCCTATGCACAGAGTAAAGATATCGCCATTATCCCGCTGATCAACAGCCCCGGTCATATGGACGCCATCCTGACGGCTGCATCGAAAGTGACAGATACAGACTGCTCTTACAATGGCTCTGTCCGTACCATCGATGTGACAAAGCCGGAGGCGGTAAACTTTACCATGGCGCTGCTGGATAAGTATATCCGGTATTTCGCGGGAAAAGGCTGCACGGTCTTTAATATCGGATGTGATGAATATGCGAACGATATTTACAATACCGGAAGCATGGGATTCGGACAGCTGGTTTCTGATGGAAACTATGGCGCTTTTATAAATTATGTTAACAATTTGGCCGCGCTGGTACAGAATGCCGGCATGACAGCCATGGCATTTAACGATGGTTTCTACTTTAATGGAAATACATCATCCGGAACATTTGATACGGATATCGCGATCGCGTTCTGGTCCAGTGGATGGGGATCTGGTACTGCTGGTTACAGATCCATGTCTGCTGTTGACCTGGCCGCCAGAGGGCATGCGATCATCAATACGAACGGGGACTGGTATTATATCCTTGGCATGTCTGATATTAACAATGTGACAGCCAATATCCAGAAAACACCGTACGACAGTGTGATGGGCAGCGGCGATATGGATGTTGCCGGAAGTATGCTCTGCTACTGGTGCGATCAGCCTGAAATAGAATACACAGAAGCGGAAGCTTCAAACCTGACTACACAGGTCAGCGCTTTTGCCGAGGCCAATCCGACTGTATTCAAAACAGAACCGACATTGCCCCCGGATAATGAGAATCCGGAACCGGAGAATACAGAAACAATCACCATATCCGTTGGCGGAACGAAGACAACAACGATCCACGGCGTAAACTATGCAGGCAAGTATGAGACCGCAGACCCCAGTGTGGCGACGGTAACTGTAACAGGAAAAGATGCGGTGGAAGCAACTGAGACCTATACGCCGGCAAATGCACGATGCACCGCATTGCTTAATAGGGATTCAGATACTTGGCGAGCAGTCAGTGGTTACTACTATCGTGCATCTGATGGGAATTATTATCAATTGTATGCGCAAAGACGTTCGGAAGACTATGTGATAATAACCAACTATACATATACCTGGGGATATTCAGTAACAGGTTCAACGAATAATGTGACGGAGATTGGAGAACAGAGTACAAATAGCTGGGAAAATGCAAACATAAATATTGGTGTCTACACCAGAACCCAGACACCTGCGACAGAGGCATCCACTACGATCACCTTTAAGGCAGGCAATACGCCGGGAACTTCCACTTATGTGGACATCGGCGACACAAGGTATATCATCAATGTCGTACAGGATTTCAGCGGTGTGGAAGATCTGACACTGGAATACTGGATCACAAACGGACGGCCGACAGATGACGGCGGCAGTACGGTTTATGATGTGGGCGCTGAAGAAGCTTATTCAGAAGAGGGCGTAGATGTTACAAGCCTGTCTCCGGAGAATACATATAGGGAAGGAAGAATGCTTCTGTACTGGAGAAGCCGTCTTCTGGACACAACGAAAAGAAATGACAGTGAAAGCGGGAGAGAGGAGCAGACGGAAACCTCCGGCGATGATGAGACATACAGCGGAGTAGAATTTACGAAAGTAAGATACTGGAACGATGCATGGGCTGTCTATACAGAGAACAATGAGTGGGTGACTGTGGAGAATAAACACCAGCTCGTTTCCTACTATCTGGAAATTCTGCCGATTTCTCGGGAACTCGGGGTTACGGCAGCCGACTGGGGCAAGAAGGCAGATGGCTCTGTCTCCGGCGACTACATGGAGGCAAACAATTCCGTTACAGTATCTGTACAGGTTGTATATGAGGATGGCTCCACAAACCCTGTAAATACTACAGCAGAAGCATTGATGAGCTGTACTATGGCATACAACTACTGGCAGGGAGGCCGCGGTATCGGAACTCTGAACCTGAACGGCCAGGAGGGATACCAGATCTGGAAAGTAGAAGCAGAGACCGGTTCAGAGCGATACAGAACTGACGGTGATCAGACCTATGGTTCATTTACTGTAACCCGCTTTGAATGGGATAATAACCCGGTGACAGTATATGAGGGCGATCCGGTTGACTCCTACGTGCTTCACAATAATGCAAGAAATCCGGAGCGGACCGGATATTACCGGAACCTGATGTGGGACGAGAATAATGAAGCGATCCTGATCAAGGTGTACGTCAAGCAGAAACCGACCGAGGATAACCTGAAAGTCATTTACTATGATGAGAGATTTGACGATGAACTGTACAGCTATGATATCAATGTGACAGACGGAGTTGACTTCACTGACATTACTCCGACGCCGCCAGCTTTTGACGGTAATCCAGAGCGTATCGATGTGACAGGATGCGGAATTGAGAATATTTTCGAGGTGGACCAGAAGTTCCAGACGGATCTGACTCAGGTCCCGGAGGCTGTCGGAAGGTATAACAGTGATTTGTATGAGTATACCGGTTCTGTGATATCGGAAGATAACCGAACGTTGTATCTGTATTATAATATCAATACAGAAGTCCTTTCTCCGTTGTTTGTGGCAGACTATGGACGTCCGATCACATTTGGCCTGGATCAGGTAGTTAACGAGCCGGAAACAGTTGCAGAGGTTTCTGTAAGAGAAAATACCCGTTATGGAACGCTGGCTTATGATGCAGGCAGTAAACAGTTTACTTATACACCGGATGAAGTGCTGCCGAATATCGATGTGCTGACCATTAATATCAGATTCGACGGCAGCAGCAGCGCTTCGACCACGAATGCCGGCGTTATGCCTGCAACGACGGTGAATTATGAGGAAGGCTTCGCCAAGCTGAACGGTTTCAGCGGCGGCAGCACCGGTTCCACAGCGCAGACAGCGCAGATTGCAGGTGAAAGCACAGATGAGTACGGATATGACGCTAATGTATCCGGTGAAGCAAATAACGCGGCTGTTGCGCAGGCAAAAGGCAGTACAGCAGAGTTCAGCTTCACAGGGACAGGTGTGGATTTGTATGTCAACAGCACTGCATCCAGCGGAAATATCGCAGTTCAGATTCGTGATGCTTCAAATAAGCTGGTGAAGGTCATGAGCATTGATACGACTTCAAACAGCACGATTACAGAAAATTTTAGTGATACAGATCAGAAGAGTCTGGTAGGCGCATCCGTACAGGGACTTGCCCATGGCGAATATACGGTTAAGATCACTACGATCAGCGATGATCCGGTTTACTTTGACGGATTCCGCGTATACGGAACGGTCGAGGATCAGAAAAACGAGTACTATGTAGCTGACAAGGAAGATGAGCCGGTATTCCTGGAGCTCCGTGATTATGTGCTTACCGCGATGAACGTGGATGCAGATGCAGAGGCTGCTGATGTTTACGCACAGGTTCGTGAAGCAACGGACGGTCAGCTGACGGGAGTTATTCTCGGACAGGAAGGTGAAACGGCTTATGACGGACAGGAACTGCTGGATAATGGACCGAAGAATGAATTGTTCCTTCTTCCGGGACAGTCCGTTGTATTTAAGGTAAACACGGATCGCGAGGTTCAGGTCGGCCTGAAAGCAGTAAACGGCAGTGCAAATGTAACCGGAAGCTATAACGGAACAATCACAACAGATAAGGATATGTTCTATACAGTAGCAAATGCAGCAGAGACTTCATCAGAAAAAACAATTACGATCAATAATGCGGCAGCTTCTGATACAATCCTTTCTGTTACACAGGTGAAAATCTGTGATGATCCGAAAGCGGCATTCGCAGAACTGAATGAAGATGACTTCGGCGCGGCGCTGTCTGCAATGGGAGGCACCGGAACACCGGATGCCCCGGAGGTTACTACAGCTGACGCCACCGCCAACATCATCCTGACCAACGCTGCCGGAAGCGAGATCGCTTCCACAGCCCTGACGGCAAACGGCGTGGCAGGCGAGACACATACCTTCGCAGCAGCCGACATTCAGGCGGCAGCCGAGGGCATCCTGCCGGAAGGCTATGAGCTGACCGGAGAAGCTTCCGATGTGGAAGTGGCATACGGCGAATCTGAGACCGTGGAACTCCAGACGGAGGAAGCGGCAGAGGAAGTGCCGGATGATGATACTGACGACAACGGCGGCAGCTTCTTCGAGAAAATCGGAAACGCCGTGAAGAATGCCTGGAATACAGTGGTGGACGCTGTGACAGGATTCTTTGGTTCCATGTTCAGAGGATGATGATAAGATCTGTCCGGCGAATCATCGGGAGATAACAGAATAGTGACCTTGTGCCTCCCTTTCGGATGTAGTAAAATGAAACTACATTCGGAAGGGAGGCTTTTCTATGGGAATCTACTTAAATCCGGGCAATGAAGCGTTTCAGGAGTCTGTAAATTCCAAAATTTATGTAGATAAGACAGGGCTTTTAGCGTTTACAAATAGTGTGATCGAGACAGAGGATAAATTTATCTGTGTCAGCCGTCCGCGCCGCTTCGGAAAGTCCATGGCTGTGAAGATGCTGGCGGCTTATTATGACAGAACCTGTGATTCGCATGCTCTGTTTGACGGACTCAAAATTGCTGAAACAGAAGAATATGAGAAGCGCATGAATCATTCGGATGTTATTTGCCTGGATATTTCCTGGTTCCGGGTAAATGCCGGAAAGGCGGAACTGATGGTTCCGATGCTTCAGGATGCTGTGATCCGGGAAGTGCGTGAAAGATATCCGGACTGCATCGCTCCAGATGAAAAGTCCCTGCCGGTTGCTCTTGCGGAAGTAAACGAACAGACAGGCGCCCGGTTTGTCATTATCATAGATGAGTGGGACTGCTTGTTCCGTGAAGATAAAATGGATAAGAAATCACAGGAAAATTATATAGAATTGCTTCGGGGCTTGTTTAAAGGAGGACCGGCACAGCGCTTTATCAGTCTTGCCTATCTTACCGGTATTCTTCCGATCAAAAAATACGGCACGCAGTCGGCATTAAACAATTTCAAGGAATATACCATGGTAAGGCCTAAAGTGCTCGCCGAGTATGTGGGATTTACAGAGCCGGAAGTACAGAAGCTGTGTGAAAGGTACGGGATGGACTTTGAGGAGACCAGGCGGTGGTATGATGGATACTGCTTCAGCGGCGTCTCGTCTGTGTACAGCCCCAATTCCGTGGTAGAAGCGATGAACAATAGGGAATTTGGCAATTACTGGACGGAGACAGAGACATACGAAGACCTGAAAACTTATATAGAAATGGATTTTGACGGGCTGAAGAGAAGTATCCTCACGATGCTCGGAGGCGGAAAATGCAGAGTCAATACGCGCCGTTTCCAGAATGATCTGACAGAGATCAACAGCAGAGATGACGTCCTGACACTGCTGGTACATCTGGGATATCTTGCCTATGATCCTGAGAAAGCAGAGGTATTTATACCCAATCAGGAAGTGGCGGATGAATTTGAAAATGCCATCGAGGATGGGAACTGGGCGGAAATTGCCGCAACGCTTCATGATTCGGAAGAGCTTCTGCAGGCAACACTGGCTGGGGACGCGGAAACGGTAGCGCAAAAAATTGATGAAGCCCACATAGCCAATGCGTCTGTCCTTGCTTATCACAATGAACTTTCCCTGAGTTGTGTGATTACGATCGCATATTACAGCGCAAGAAGACATTATCAGCTGATACGGGAATTTCCATCCGGAAAAGGATTTGCGGATATTGCGTTTATTCCGCACCGGCATTCGGATTATCCGGCAATGCTTGTAGAATTGAAATGGGATCAGGATGCTGATGGAGCAATCGCCCAGATAAAGGAACGAAAATATACAGGAGCTTTGAAAGAGTATGCAAAGACAGGGAGACTGCTAATGGTGGGAATAAGTTATGACAAGAAGGATAAAGTACACCATTGTGTGATAAAAAGGAGTGAACAAATCAGCTAAATTTCGATTTAGAAGAACAGACAGAACCAGAGGAAAGCTCTGAACATGCTGGAAAACAGCGTGGTTCAGGGCTTTTTTCGTGCCCGGGCGGCGGGGGTAAATTTGGATTTAGCGGACGGAGTGCATGCGTATGGACATACCCCAAGTAAAGAAGGAGGAGAAAAATATGAAAACACGAAGTCGGTTTTCAAAATTATTGACAGCTTCTCTGGCAGTACTGCTGCTGACAGGAATGTCGCCGGCAGATGCATCAGCAGCCCCCAGGGAAGCAGAAGAGACCGAGCCTGGATCCAACTTATTCCTGGACAAGACAGCCACTCTTCAGGACGACGGCACTTATACGATCCAGATGGAGGCTTTTTCCACCGGCGAGTCTACAACGGTTATGACGCAGACACCTACGGATATCGTACTGGTGCTGGATGTTTCAGGTTCAATGGAAGAAGATTTTACCTATGTAAGCGGACAGCAATGGACATCTGTCAAAGACAAGGTATACCGTACGCCAGAAGACGCATATCATCATTGCCCTGACGGCAGTTACAGTCCGATCACCTGGACAAAGACAGGAACGGCGGGAATGGGCAGATATCGTTATGTCTGCGACAACTGCCATGCAAGCCGAAAATGGGATTCTCCAACGATATTTAATGATATCCCTGGTGAAGGAGATGATGACTCCTGGAATCTCTGGCGTTATACCGATATTGAGAGAACCGAGGAGAAAATGGTCGCCCTGAAGGAAGCGGTTAATTCATTCCTGTCGGGCGTGGCTGAGAGAAATACAGATATCGGCGCGGCAGATCAGCAGCACCGTGTCGCGATTGTAAAATTTGCATCGGAAAGAACAAATAATACAATCGGAAATGATACATATAATGACGGGTGGTATCAGTATAATTATACGCAGACAATTGCTGGTATGACTACGGTTACGGACGACTCCTTAGGTTCTCTTACCGGGGCGGTTGATGCATTAACTCCCGGCGGTGCGACTGCGGCAGATAAAGGTATGGAAATGGCGCAGGACATTTTGGGACAGACAGACAGCAGCCGAAACAAAGCGGTAATTTTCTTTACTGATGGTGAACCGACTTATGGCAGTTCGTTTACTAGCAGTGTTGCAAACAGCGCTGTTCAGACAGCGAAGGAGTTAAAAGACGGCGGCACTACCATTTACTCTATAGGTTTGTTTTCCGGAGCAGATCCTTCTGATACCAGCGGCCGGTCAAATGCCTATATGAATGGTGTTTCAAGCAACTATCCGAATGCCACCAGCTATACAAATCTTGGAACCGGAGGCAATAACGGATATTACAAAACTGTCAGCGCTGCCAACAGTCTTGTGGATATTTTTGAAGAGATTGAGGAGAGCATAAATACAACCACAGTTACCCTGACCGGTGATGCAGAACTTAGAGACATCCTAAATACAGGATTTGTACTGACTGACGATTCAGAGGTGACTGTTCAAACGGACAAATATTCCGGGCGTGACAGAGCCGGCAATCGCGTATTTGCCGGAAATCCGCAGACTTATAATGCTGCGGTAACAACAGAAGATGATACCATCAAAGTCTCCGGCTTTGATTTCAGCACGGAGTACCTGATCGATGGAGATACTCCGGATGAGAGTGATTTTACAGCTGCAGAGCAGGGAAGAAAGCTGATTGTTACTATTACAAACGTAGAAGCTACGGATAATGCTGTGACAAATAATCTGATTTCAACCAATAACTCATTATCAGGTGTTTATGAGAATACAAATGCGAGGACACCTTTTGCTGTTTTCAAGCAGCCTCAGACTCAATTGTCCAGTAAGGCATATGTAGTTGATTATGCAAAAGAAATCTCCACAGCAGATCTTCCGAACAGTGTGGCCAATTTAAGTGTGGACGGCATGAAGAAGTTTACGGATGCAGCAACAACCCTGCACAAAGGAGAAAACAGCTTATCATACGGGACAGCAACAGCAGACAGCTATACGCCGGCAACTACGAACTGGAACGGATATGATACATATTATGCATTCGGAAAGTGGAAAACGGTTCCGGAAGGTGTAACGACAGGAAACAACACCTGGACAAAAGTATCCGTCATCCCGGCCAACAATGTCTACTATGAAGATGACTTTATAACAGATGAGTCAACCGGTAAAGTGGGCATTGAATACACGGGAACATGGAAGACTGACGGAACCGCATCCGGAAACAAAGAGACAGCGAACACACCGATCCACGGCGGCTGGGAGAATACAGATCTTGCGGATGACGCAGCATACAGCGACGGATCAGCCCATTATGCAGACGCCAAGGAAGGCGCAGCGAAAGCATCCTTTACCTTTACTGGTACAGGCGTTGACATTTACAGCCGCACCAACATGGAGACCGGATATGTGGGCATGAAGGTGTATAAATATGTGGACGCGGACGGAAATCCCACAGAGGCTCCGATCCTGACACAGTCTCTGCTGATTGACAACAAGGCAGTGTCCGGTGACTACTATCAGATTCCGACAGCATCATTTACAGCAGATGAGTACGGGAAATACAAAGTGGAGCTGACAGTTGTCTCTACATCTGACGGCAGAAGCACGTATTATCTGGACGGCATCCGTGTTTACAATCCTCTTTCCGCAGAGCAGGAGGCAGACAGTACAGTAGCCGGCGCATATGGAGATGAAGTAGGAGCGGCCTTCCAGGAAGTGCGTGATATCCTGCTTACAACAGCGAATGCAGAAGGTGATACCGCGCTGCTGAGCGGAGCGGTGTTCCTTGATAAATACGGAAAAGACGATAACGAAGGCACATATGACCTGGGAGAATATCTGAACGACGGTCCGAAGAACGAGGTATATCTGAAGCCGGGGCAGGGCGTTCTGGTAAAAATGGAAAACGCGGATAAGCTTTCCGTCGGACTGAAAGCGCCCAATGGTCAGGTGACTGCCAATGTTACCAATGCAAATGGAAGGACAGAGATTCCGATTAATACTGCATCTGATCTTTACTACCCTGTAACAGTAAATGACGGCGGTTTTGTAATGATTGAAAATGATGCAGAGAGTACAAATATGCTCGCAGTCACGAAGATCAAAACAAGCGGTTCCACTGAGTTCGCATCCTACACGCTGGCAGACGCACTTGCCTATGCAAATGCCTTTGAAGCTCTTCCGGTTGTAGATTATACAGAATCGCCGTCAGATGGAAACGTTACTGACACAGAAGAACCGGCACAGCCGTCTGATGAGGAAGGCGATGTAGTGATTGAAAATCCGGACGAGACTCCTGATCAGGAAGAACAGCCAGAACAGAACAATCCGATCCGGAACTGGTTTGACAGCTTGATCAACGGTATTCTGAATCTGTTCGGACGCTGGTAAGAGGGGGTGTAAGAAATGAAAAAGGTATATACAAAGCCAACGGTATTAATTGAGAGTTTTGCCCTGAACCAGAGTATTGCCGTATCCTGCGGGTATACAGATGACAAATTTGTCGGATTCCCGACTCAGACGGATAAAGCAAGCTGCGGCTGGAATGACGGATGGAGCGGAGCTGTTTACTGGCATACCGGTGTGGGAAGCAACTGCACGCAAGAGACGGATGACAACGCTGTGATCGGTGAGGTCTGCTACAACGAACCGAACGGCGCGCCAATGATTTTTGCATCCTGATCCAGCAGCAAAATAGCAGAACTTCAGACAGATAGTCACAGAGAGAGGCTGCCATGCACTGCAGTGCGGCAGCCTCTTCCCTGTTATCTGTGGTGTCTGTAAAAAAGAATTGAACCGAGTACGGCAAAAGTAAAAGAAATAAAAATATCGAGGAGAGATAAGACCAATGAAGATAAAGAAATTACTCAGCGGCATTCTGGCTCTGAGCTGTGCGCTTACTTTGCTGCCGGCGGCGCCGGTCTCAGCAGCGGAGCCTCAGACCGGGACCTTTACCGCGGTATCCATGAACGTGGATGGACTGCCGACAGACCTTCTGGGATTTATCAATATCAATGAAGGCGGGCCGGGACCGAACGGAACCCGCGCCATCGGACAGAAGATGGCAGAGTATGGCTGGGATATTATCGGTGTTTCCGAGGATTTTAATTACAATGATGAATTGATGGAGGCGCTGTCCGAAGATTATAACGCGGGAACTCACAGAGGCGGAGTGTCCTGGCTGACGAACAATACGGACGGATTGAACCTGCTCTGGAAGAAATCCCTTTCCGTGACTGGGGAGAGCTGGACAAAATGGAATACTCAGTACAGCACCGGATTTGCCAATACCGGTAACGGCGCGGACGGTATGATCAATAAAGGATTCCGTTATTATGAGGCGGAAGTAGCTGACGGTGTGTATGTCGACTTTTACATCCTCCACATGGACGCGGATTCTGATCAGGGGGATATCGACGCCCGGCATGCTCAGCTGACCCAGCTGGCTGATGCCATCAAAGCAAGTGATAACGAGAATCCTATCATTGTCATGGGGGATACCAACTGCCGTTATACCAGGGAGGATATCCGTGCCTGGTTCATGGATCCGATCAATGCGGATGAACGGTTTGAGATTAAGGATGCATGGGTAGAGGATGCGTGGAATGGAACCTATCCGAATGTAGGAGAGGACGCTCTGATGGCAGTAGATAAGGGCGGTACTTACCAGTATCCTCAGGCTGAGATCGTGGATAAGATTTTCTATATCAACAATACAAACAGCCAGGTAAAGCTTGCACTGGACAGTTATGATGTTGCAACTGATTTTACTGACGACAGCGGAGCGGCTCTGGCAGACCACTGGCCGATCATAGGTACATTTACCTATACCGTGGAGCAGGAAGAAGGGGAACATGTCCACAGTTATGTGATGACAGAAGAGAGCCCTGCCACCTGTACAGAAGAAGGTTATACAATCTATACATGCGCATGCGGGGAAAGTTATGAAGAGCCGCTGGCTGCTCTGGGACATGATTATCAGATATCTTCTCGGACAGAGGCCACATGTACAGAACCGGGAGAGATTGTTTATACCTGTGGCAGATGCGGCGACAGCTACCCGGAGATGATTCCGGCAGCAGGGCACAACTATCAGGACGGAGTGTGCGCAAACTGTGGTGCACAGGAGCCTTCGGCAGGATCTGAGAATGTATTCGGAGAGACAGCCGGAGAGATCGCGTCCGGCAGCAGGTACGCGCTGGTCACATCATCTTCCACTCAGAACTTTGCTCTGACTTGTGAAGAAGACGGTACAGTCAGCTGGGCGGAAACAGAGACGGCACCCGGAACAGGAGCGGCAGACGGCATGGCGTGGACAGTGGAGAAGTCAGGCAGCGGTTATACGATTTCCACAGAGATTAACGGCATGAAAAAATATCTCGCACGCACGAATTCCTTTGTAGGGTACGGATACAAGGTCACCCTCCAGGACAGCCCGTTTGTCTGGAACATGCAGTATAAGAGTGCCACAGACGGATTCCGTGTAAGTACAAAAATATTATTCAAAAATTATGCGCTCCGCTATTATAATTCCAAAACAGGCTGGATCGTAACAACGAAAGGCATGGACATCCAGCTCTATAACCTGACAGAACAGACAGGACAATAAAATGTATGATTATCAGTATTTTATCGCAGGGATGAGGATCCGGTGCCGGATCCCCTTCCCTGTTGTAATTCAGGAAGAAGCGGCAGGATTTCTGTTTCCGTGTGATCAGAGGGAACAGAAAGAAAATGAGTCAGGAGAGGAAGACGTGTCTGCGGAATTCCTGCCGGCGGAAAATCTGCCGGAGATTCCAGGAAACGCTGTATTTCGGTCAGATCATTTTTATTCCAGAGATGAGGCAGGAAGATATCAGGTCCATTACTGCCCCTCTCCGGGAAAGCCGCCTTACGCCTGCGCCATTTGGGAAAAGGATCCTGAAGGCAGACCGGCGCTTACCTGTTCCTACCTTTCGGGGAATGAATTCCGTTTCGGGTATTCCCGGATGATATCTGACCATATCGGTATGGAGACGCTGTTCCTTCGAAAGAACTGCCTGATGCTCCACGCCGCATTGATCAGATGGCAGGGAAAAGGCATCCTTTTTACAGCCCCATCCGGAACGGGAAAGTCTACGCAGGCTGGGCTGTGGGAAAAATACGAAGAGGCCGATATACTGAACGGAGACCGGGCAGCAGTAAGAAAAGACGAAAAAGGATGCTGGCAGGCATACGGGCTTCCCTATGCAGGTTCATCAGGTATTTACCGCAATGAGAAGGCGCCTGTGTCAGCGGTGATCGTTTTAAGGCAGGCGTACGAGAATCGGATCCGGCGGATGGGGATGCTGGAGATCATACAGAAACTTTATCCCGAGACGACAGTGCATCAGTGGGAACCGGATTTTATTGAAAAGGCGCTGACGCTTCTGACAGAGCTTGCGGGAGAAGTATCGGTTTATCTTCTGGAATGCAGGCCGGACAAAGATGCGGTGGAAGCAGTGAAACATGTGTTGATTGGAGGAGAAAACTTATGATGAGAAGACCAGTGGAACCGATGCTCACAGAGTATCTTCATACAAAAGCGTCCAGGCTTGGGATACCGCTCAACGGGACATTCGAGCTGACTCCCCTGTGCAATATGAACTGCCGTATGTGCTATGTGCGCATGGACCGGGAGCAGCAGGAGTCGATCGCGCCGGTGCGCACGGCGGAGGAGTGGCTGGAGCTTGGCCAGACGGCGAAAGAACGCGGTATGACCTACCTGCTCCTGACCGGGGGTGAGCCGTTTCTGCGGCCGGATTTCCGTCAGATCATGCAGGGGCTGCACAGGCTGGGATTTGTCATGAGTATCAACTCCAACGGGACTCTGATCGATGAGAGTACAGTGGAGTGGCTGAAAGAGACCCCGCCGGTCCGCATCAACATCACGCTGTACGGAGCTTCTGATGAGACCTATGGAAGACTCTGCCGGAATCCCCGGGGATTTACCCAGGTGACGAAAGCAATCCGGCTGCTGAAAGAGGCAGGGATACTGGTGAAGCTGAACTGCAGTGTGACTCCTTATAATGCGGGTGACCTGGAACAGATCTTTGCGTTCGCAGATAAGGAGGGGCTGGTGGTGCAGGCGACTTCTTATATGTTCCCTCCCCTTCGAAGGGACGCCTCCAAAGTGGGATGGAACGACCGGTTTTCTCCGGAGGAATCCGCCCGGCAGGAGGTATGGATCAGTGTGTATCAGCATGGAAAAGAGGCGTGGCTTGAGCATATGGAGTCAGATGAAATGACGGCATTGTCCGGAGATATAGAAGAAGACTGTATGCCGTTGGAAGAAGATTCTTCCGAAAAAAGCGGGAATTCTGAAGGTGCGGAAGGGGAACGTATCCGCTGCCGCGCAGGGAAATGCAGTTTCTGGGTGACCTGGGATGGGCGTGTCCTTCCCTGCGGTATGCTCCCCGGGGAGCATGCGTTGAATGTGTTTGAGACAGGTTTTGACGCGGCGTGGGAAAGGGCAAGGGCTGAAGCGGCGGCAATCCGGCTGCCGGTGAAGTGCAGTACCTGTTTTTTGAAAGAGAAATGCAGGGCATGTGCGGCTATGGTGTATACGGAAAGCGGAAATTATCATGATGTGCCGGAATATCGATGCCGGCTGGCACATTGCTATGCTTCAGCATGCAGACAGGTAGAAGCCGAGATCAGACGGGAGGCGAGGAACCAAAGATGAAGAGAAGAGAAAAGAGCAGAAATAAAAGAAGAAAAAACCAGGTTGGTAAGAAGCTGTCCCGCAGGCGGCTCCTGCTGATCTGCTGCGGCGTCCTGGTAATCGCGGCAGCGGTAATCACCGGAGTATGGTCCCTGCGCCCCGGGAAAGAGCAGCCGGCATCCGGAAAAACAGCGGCTCAGGATATACATGCAGATCCTGCAGCTGAAGATGGGAGAACCGGAGAGGAGCAGGATCAGACGGAAGGAACAGCCGAAGCTGGTGAAAGCAGCGGGGATGACAGGGATCAGGACAGCAGCGGTCAGAACAATAAGAGTCAGGGAAGCGGTAAACAGGGAGATGGCCCGGAGAACAGCGGCGGATCCGAAGCGGTTCTTCAGGAAGGAGTCCGGGGCATTACACTGCCGTACCAGATTCCAGGAAGCAGTTTGGTTGTCTCAGGCATTGCGTCCTATGACGGGATCTACCTGGAAGATGGAAGCGATACGGAGATTTCCGGCGTGACGGTTCTGCTGCTGCGGAATGACGGGGATACAGATATCGAATATGCCAGCGTTTCTGTGGGTATGGACGGGACAGAGCTGCAGTTTGACCTCTCTGACCTGCCGGCGGGAGGCACGGCGGTTGTGCAGGAGAAGAATAAAACATTGTTCCGGGAAGGAAACTATACAGAATGCGCGGCGACTGTGGCGGAGGTACCGGGATTTGAAATGTCAGAGGAGCAGGTGCAGGTACAGGAAAACGGGGACCAAAGCCTCACAGTGTCCAATCTGACCAATGAAGATATACCGGCGGTCCGGATTTTCTATAAATTTTATATGGAAGAGGAAGAAACTTATGTAGGGGGCATTACATACACGGCGAAGCTTACAGATCTGAAAGCGGGAGAGTCAAGAAAGATCACGCCTTCCCATTATGTAAGCGGATACAGCCGTGTGATGATGGTGCGGACTTACGATACGGCAGAGTAAGAACCCGGGCGGAAAATTGCCAGGGGACAGAATACTTCTCTTGTGCCTCCTTTTTGGATGTAGTAAAATGAAACTACATTCGGAAGGGAGGCGTTTTTATGAGCTGGACACCATTGCCCATCGGAGTAGAGAATTTTGAAGAGCTGCGCAGTAAAGGGTATTACTATGTAGATAAAACACCTTTTATCAAAGAACTGCTGGATATGATGGGTAAGGTAAATCTCTTCACCCGCCCCAGGCGCTTCGGGAAGACATTGAACATGAGCATGCTCCGGTATTTTTTTGAAAAAAGCGAAAAGGATCCTGCTGAATTGTTTCAGGGACTGAAGATCATGGACGCCGGAGAGAGATATCTGGCCCATATGGGAAAATATCCGGTGATCAGTGTTTCGCTGAAGTCCATGAAGCAGTACTCCTATGAGCTTGCGTTTGACATGCTGAAAAAAGCAGTGGAAGGTGAGTTTACAAGGCACTGGAAAGAGATAGAGGAAAGCGGCAAATTGACCGGCGAAAAACTGGAACGTTATATCAGGATCCGGGATCTCAAGGGGGAAGAAAGCGATTACGCGGACTCTCTGAAATTTCTCTCCGAGTGCCTGTATACCTGCACGGGCCAGAGGTCCGTCATCCTCATCGACGAGTATGACGTCCCCCTGGAGAACGCGTATTTCAGCGGATTCTACGACAGAATGGTGTCTCTGATCCGCTCCCTTTTCGAGTCTGCCCTGAAGACCAACGATAACCTGGAGTTCGCTGTGGTGACCGGCTGCCTGCGGATCAGCAAGGAGTCCATTTTCACCGGGCTGAACAACCTGAAAGTAATTTCCATTACTTCACAGACCTATGCCGAGCATTTCGGCTTTACTCCGGAAGAGGTAGAGAAGATGCTGGGGGAATACGGGCTGGAAGAAAATCTGGAGACCGTGCGGAAATGGTACGACGGCTACCGGTTCGGGGAGACTGAGGTCTATAACCCCTGGAGCGTCATCAACTACGTGGATTCCTGCTATAAGGACAAGCACGCGTTCGCGAAGCCCTACTGGTCCAACACCAGCTCCAACAGCATTGTGAGAAATCTGGTGGAGCACGCGGATCTTTCCGTGAAGCAGGAGATCGAGCGGCTGATCGAGGGCGGGACCATTGAGAAGCCCATCCACGAGGACATCACCTATGACGACATGGACTCCACCCAGGATAATCTGTGGAACTTCCTGTTCTTTACCGGCTACCTGAAAAAGATCAGCGAGCGCCAGGAAGGGGAGACCATCTACATGGAGATGGCCATCCCCAACAGCGAAGTGCGGTACGTCTATAAGAACGCGGTGCTGCGCTGGTTCGAGGAGAAGACGGCAAAGAAGGAACTGACCCCTCTTTATGAGAGCATGCTGAAGGGCGACACGGAGAAGATGGCTGAGATCCTGTCGGAGAACCTGATGGAGACCATCAGCTTTTACGATTACCAGGAGAGCTATTATCACGGTTTTCTGGTTGGGATGCTGAAGAACATCGGAAATTATATTGTCCAGTCCAACCGGGAGTCGGGAAACGGCAGGCCGGATATCCTGGTGCGGTATCCCAGCGTGCGTGGAAAGGCGATCATTATAGAGATTAAAGTGTCGAAGACCTATCAGGGGCTGGAAGAGAAATGCGGGGAGGCCCTGGAGCAGATCGAGAAACAGGATTACGCGGCGGCCCTGCGGCAGGAGGGGTATCGGGATATCCTGAAGTATGGAGTGGCATTCTACCGGAAGGAGTGCATGGTGAAAAAGGCGGAATAAGTCGTTTGCGCCATGGATATAATAGAAATGCAATAAGTGTTTGGGTAAAATTCTTGCAAAACAATGCAAAAACTTTACTTTTCTTCTCTGTTCGAACTGCATCAGGATTATTTGCGTGAGAATGGAGTAAAGAACAGATCCTTGCTGTCAATCTGGAGGATGGCGGCGATGAATTACATTTTTCTGAATGAAGTCCATTCAGGCATCCGCTGCAGCGCATAAGAGCGATTATAAAAAGTAAAGAAGCAAACACCCCTCTTTCCCGGGCAGCAGAGAGCCGCCAAAGAAAGAGGGGTGTTTCACGCTGCGCACTCCCACAATCCTACCAAATATTCGCATATCGTGGGATACGCATCCTATTTTTATGCCTATATTAGGGCGAGTCCCAGGGCCCTAACCCCACTTATGAGCAAGCTCATGTGGGTTTAGGCCTTGGGACCCTGGCATCATCAAAACACATGCAGCAAATTCAGAATAAAGAGGATCAGCACCACGGGAGCGGACAGGCTGCTGGCAATAAAGAGGCCGAATTTAAAGTTTTCCAGTTTCTGGAATTTGATTCTCTGGCTCTTTACCTTTTCCGTGTAGTCCAGAAGCACATCTGTGGCCTCAGCCACCTTCGCCAGTTCCTGATCGCAGGAATCCTTTACGCTTCCCTGGATGGACTCTTCCAGAGCCTTGGTGAGGCGCTGGATCTCGCTGTCAATGCGGGAACTTAAGGATTCGCTGTGCTGCTGAATAGACTGAGCAAGTTCTGTGAGCGTGTCCAGATGCTGCCGGAGACTTTCGTCCTGGGTGAGAATCAGATTGTGAATCTTGTCTTCATATTCTGTGTAGTGTTCCCTGTAATTGTCAATCTGCCGCACCAGTTCCGCGGACTCCGCCTTTGCCAGGGCCAATTCGCTGTCAGCCTTGCGCAGATCCGACACATAGCGGAGAAATTTGCTCTCATTGATCAGAACATCGCTTTTGTGTAAGGTTTTTTCAGAATCCTTATTTTGAAATGTCTTTTCCTCCGGAATCCCTTCTTCCTGATGGCGAGGGGCTTCCGCCTCCTGGTCGGGAAGGTCAAAGACCGGAGGGTTGTTCTCCAGCTGCTGATTCAGCTGCTGAACCAATTTGTCGCTCAGATCCGCGGTATCGCTTTTCTGAGGGGTAGGGAATGGAATTGTATCGCCTGTATGCATGGTTTCCATGTATGTTCTCCTTCAAAATTTCAAAATGATACACATACTATCTTAAACCAGAATGATACAGAATTCAACAAATTTCTATATTTCCCTAAATTTTATGGGAAATTTTTCCTGAAAATCCCAGGTTTTGACCAATTCTTAACTTGCCTCTTTCTTTTTGCGGATGGTACAATCTTTTTAAAGATTATCTGCAAAGGGGGATTTTTATGAAACGATTGGCAAAACGGATGACGGCGGTATTTCTGAGCCTGTGTCTTCTGCTGGCGGGCCTGTGCGCGGCGCCCACGGTTCTGGCAAAGGCCGCCGCGGATGACGGCTGGGTGGGGGCCTGGAGTACCAGCCCGGTGGAATTTAATCTGAAAAAGATGTTGGATCTGGAATGGATCAAGTGCGACGCGGGATTGCGGAATCTGACCTTCCGCACCAGAATCCAGCCTACGATCTCCGGGGAGGACGTGCGGATCACTCTTTCCAATGAATTTGGGACCGGACCGCTGACTGTCAATACAGTAAGTGTGGCAAAAGGGTATGAATATCTGCCCCAGGCCGTTCAGACCTGGACCAGAAAAACAGTCACCTTCGGAGGAAACAGTTCTGTGACCATTCCCGCAGGTGAAACAGTAACCTCGGATCCGGTAGGGCTGTCGGTGGAAGCGCTGGAGTATCTCACCGTATCCCTGTTTCTGAAAAGAACAGAGACTATGAAGACTTACGGCCTCATCGGCGGAGATACCTATATCATGTCAGGAAATTTTGCCAAGGCAGCCACCACGCTGGGTGTCCCCATGAAGCTGGAGGCGGATTTCGGCGAATATTCCGTTATCCCTGCCCTGACCGGAGTGGAAGTCTACGCTCCGGAAGCTTCCTCCGCCGTGATAATCGGAGACTCCACCCTGGCCAATGACATCCCTATTCTGCTGGCGGAAAAACTCCGGAACGCGGGCATTACCAATGTGGGAGTCCTGCAGCAGGCTATAAAGGGGAACCGCCTGCTGGACGACGGGGCCGGTTTCCTGGGCATGGCCTACGGGGAGGCTATGGTGGACCGGTTTGCGCGGGACGCCCTGGACCAGCCCGGGGTGGAAAAAATTTTCTTAAAAGTAGGCGTCAACGATGTGGTGCATCCCAACTGCGAGAGCCTGAAAGGGGAAGCCCGGCCGGTGACTGCTCAGGAAATGATTGACGGCTACAAACAGCTGATTCAGGAAGCCCACGACAGAGGCATTGAAGTGTACCTTTTCACCCGAACTGCCTGGAAGGGCTACACCAGAAATGTGCTGGGCGGCGGTACAGATGTGGAATGGACGCCTGAGATCGATCAGATGCGCCAGGATATTAACACATGGATCCGCAGCGAGGACAACCCGGCGGACGGCTGCATAGATCTGGATTTTATGTGCGCGGATGAGGGTGCCACAGAACTCAGAAGCGAATATACAACAGACGGAGCACATTTTACCGCTCTGGGACAGCAGGCTGTAGTGGATGCCATGCCCCTGGAATATTTTCAATAATCGGCTCTCTGCTGCGGCGATGATTCATCTTGTGCCTCCCTTTCGGTTGTAGTACAATGAAACTACATTCGGAAGGGAGGCATTTTTGTGAGCTGGATACCATTGCCCATCGGTATAGATAATTTTGAAAAAATCATCCGTGGAAATTACTATTTTGTAGATAAAACCCTTTTTATTAAAGAACTGCTTGACATGAAAGGGGAGGTAAACCTTTTCACCCGCCCCAGGCGCTTCGGGAAGACGTTGAACATGAGCATGCTCCGGTATTTTTTTGAAAAAAGCGAAAAGGATCCTGCTGAATTGTTTCAGGGACTGAAGATCATGGACGCCGGAGAGAGATATCTGGCCCATATGGGAAAATATCCGGTGATCAGTGTTTCGCTGAAGTCCATGAAGCAGTACTCCTATGAGCTTGCGTTTGACATGCTGAAAAAAGCAGTGGAAGGTGAGTTTACAAGGCACTGGAAAGAGATAGAGGAAAGCGGCAAATTGACCGGCGAAAAACTGGAACGCTATATCAGGATTCGGGATCTCAAGGGGGAAGAAAGCGATTACGCGGACTCTCTGAAATTTCTCTCAGAGTGCCTGTATACCTGTACCGGACAGAGGTCCGTCATCCTCATCGACGAGTATGACGTCCCCTTGGAGAACGCGTATTTCAGCGGATTTTACGACAGGATGGTGGCATTGATCCGTTCCCTTTTTGAATCCGCCCTGAAGACCAACGATAACCTGGAGTTCGCCGTGGTGACCGGCTGCCTGCGGATCAGCAAGGAGTCCATTTTTACCGGGCTGAACAACCTGAAAGTAATTTCCATTACTTCACAGACCTATGCCGAGCATTTCGGCTTTACTCCGGAAGAGGTAGAGAAGATGCTGGGGGAATACGGGCTGGAAGAAAATCTGGAGACCGTGCGGAAATGGTACGACGGCTACCGGTTCGGGGAGACTGAGGTCTATAACCCCTGGAGCGTCATCAACTACGTGGATTCCTGCTATAAGGACAAGCACGCGTTCGCGAAGCCCTACTGGTCCAACACCAGCTCCAACAGCATTGTGAGAAATCTGGTGGAGCACGCGGATCTTTCCGTGAAGCAGGAGATCGAGCGGCTGATCGAGGGCGGGACCATTGAGAAGCCCATCCACGAGGACATCACCTATGACGACATGGACTCCACCCAGGATAATCTGTGGAACTTCCTGTTCTTTACCGGCTACCTGAAAAAGATCAGCGAGCGCCAGGAAGGGGAGACCATCTACATGGAGATGGCCATCCCCAACAGCGAAGTGCGGTACGTCTATAAGAACGCGGTGCTGCGCTGGTTCGAGGAGAAGACGGCAAAGAAGGAACTGACCCCTCTTTATGAGAGCATGCTGAAGGGCGACACGGAGAAGATGGCTGAGATCCTGTCGGAGAACCTGATGGAGACCATCAGCTTTTACGATTACCAGGAGAGCTATTATCACGGTTTTCTGGTTGGGATGCTGAAGAACATCGGAAATTATATTGTCCAGTCCAACCGGGAGTCGGGAAACGGCAGGCCGGATATCCTGGTGCGGTATCCCAGCGTGCGTGGAAAGGCGATCATTATAGAGATTAAAGTGTCGAAGACCTATCAGGGGCTGGAAGAGAAATGCGGGGAGGCCCTGGAGCAGATCGAGAAACAGGATTACGCGGCGGCCCTGCGGCAGGAGGGGTATCGGGATATCCTGAAATACGGGGTGGCATTTTACAGGAAAGAGTGCATGGTGAAGGCAGGCAGGTAAATTTCGATTTAGAAGAACAGACAGAACCAGAGAAAAGCTCTGAACATGCTGGAAAACAGCGTGGTTCAGGGCTTTTTTCGTGCCCGGGCGGCGGGGGTAAATTTGGATCAGTTTCAACCTTCCCCAGAAAAACTGCGTAGAAGTTACTAAGGTTATGGGCAATCAGACTTCTAATCAGGACGAACTGGATGCTTTGAACCGTCAGACCTTTACTTTCCAGGCATACAGTAAAGAAACCGGAACAGAGAACTGGAATGCATTTAAAAACAGACCATATTATGTTTATAACTCTAACGGACAGTATGTCAGAGGCGATGTGACTGGAGACAACGGAGAATTTAGTCTGCGTTTCGGACAGACGGCGAGATTTTATCTGGATCAGGATCTTTACGCAGTCTGGTAGTGCTGGACTACGGAAAACCGGTTCAGGTAGACGTCCTTGCAAATGATACTCTGTACGGAACCTCCAGAACTGTGGGCGGCATCCGGGTACATGCAGAGGACAAAGCGGAAAGCTTTACGGAAGACCAGGATCTCGCCCTTACAAACGGGGCGGCAAAGATCGCGGAGAATAAGGTGGAGTACACGCCAGACAAATTTATGGACAGCATTGACCGGCTGGATTATGTGGTGGGAGATGCGGACAGTGCCACCGACACCAATGCAGCTACCGTATCCATGATCCCGGCGACCAATGTTTACTACGAAGATGATTTCAAAGTGGCTGACAGCGGAAATGCGACGATTGAGTATTCCGGAACTTACAGCCAGAGTGTAAAAGAAGGAAATGCTTCCGATAAATACCAGAGTGATGAGAACCGGGTATATGGTCAGGACCCGGCTTATGCACAGCAGAATGGTTTCAGCGATGGAAGCGCCACCTCTATGGATCAGGGGGCGACAGCCACCTTTACCTTTAAGGGGACAGGGGTAGATATCTATACTAAGACAGATACCGAATCTCCGCTGGTAGGAGCCTGGATTTACCGAGAGACTGCTGATGAAAATGGAGAGATGGTTTGGAAAGCGGTACAGTCTGTGATCGTGGACAATAAGTACGATGTCCAGGGAGAAGGACTGTATCAGATTCCTACTATCTGCTTTGATGCGGAGCAGTATGGTACCTATAAAGTGAAGATTCAGGTAATGTCCGCAACCAGTGACACGGCAAAATATTATCTTGATGGAATCAGAATCTATAATCCTGTAGATCCGGAAGGAAAAGATGCCGAGGAGTCGGAGAGCGCTTATCAGCTGGCAGGTGAGGCCGGACCGGTGGTGACAGAGATCAGGGAGATCCTTCTGGGAGCCGGGATTTGGCGACCCCTATGGATGTGCCTGGATGTACGGAGACACTGTCATGGCGTATATAAATCCGGAGTATTGTCGCGAAGCCACGGTTGATGAAGTAGATGATTTTGGGGGCTACTGCTACAATTCAGGCGCGGATGATGTGAGAATATTCAGTTCATAATTAGGTTGCCGCCGGACCGGGTATCTGTCGAGGAACTGGGAGAAAATGAACTGAAGGTTACGAATCTTTCTGACACGGAGATTCCGGCTCTGAGGCTGTTTTATAAAATAAAAGACAGCGGTGTATATTTCGGTGGGATCACTTATACAGTGAAGCTGACAGATCTTTCCCCCGGTGAGAGCCAGACGGTCTTTCCGGCGCATTACGCGGCGGGATACGCGGAGATACTGATGATCAGAGAATATGAGGAGTAAAACATTCCCCGCTTTTGAAGAGCGCAGACAGACCCGCGCTCTTCAAAGGCGGGGCGTTTTTTGCCATAACCTGCGCTTTTCACCGGGAAAAACCGGTTGACGCGTTTAAAAATGGCGTTTATACTATATTAAGATTTTGAGGATTTAGAAAGCCAGGTAGAAAGCCAATGAAAAAGCTGAGAATATTCAGTGTGCTGCTCCTGCTGGCCGCCGCGGCTGTTTTCGGGGCCTTCAGGATTTACGAAAAAGGCATTGAGGATCACGACGCGCCGGTGATAGCCTGCCAGACGGATCTTATCAGCGTCAGCGTCAGCGACGGGGAAGAAAAACTGCTGGAAGGAGTTACCGCCAATGACAGCCGTGAAGGGGACCTGACTTCCCGGGTGGTGGTTCAGGATATTTCTGAAATGCAGGAGGATGGAACCAGGCAGATTACCTACGCGGTGTCGGACAGCCGGGGCAATGTGGGATACGCCAGCCGGAAGATGCAGTACACGGATTACAGCAGGCCGGTCTTTCAGCTGCAGAGGCCGCTGATGTTTCCGCTTGGAAGTCCTTTCAATGTATGCGAGGGGCTTACAGCCTCCGGTTCTCTGGACGGGGATCTCACGGATAAAATAAAATATACCCTGGATCAGACCATCTCAACCGCTGTGGAGGGGAGCTATACCGTGGAATACCGGGTTACGGACAGCGCCGGAAACACCTCCTATCTCCAGACCAGCCTGGAGGTATATGACCCCAGAGATTATCAGATTGATGTGGAGCTTACCTCCTATCTGGTCTATACGCCCCTCAATACTCCTCTGGATGTGGGCGCCTACTACGCGGGCGCGGACTGGACGAATGAGGTGGCGCTGAATATCGAGACGGATCTGGATACCTCGCGGCCGGGCTGCTATTACGCGGATTTTAATGTTTCAGACGGCACCTACAGCGGGAAGAACCGCCTGATTATTGTTGTTTCTTAGAGGGAAGGAATCGGAATCATGGAGAATGAGAACGTAACACAGAAGGGTCAGGACGCGGACCGCAAAGAGATGACGGCGGATCTTTATACCCTTGTTATAGATGTTCTGAAAAATCTGTGGGCTGCTGTGGCTGTGGGGATCGCCGCGGCTTTGCTTGTCTATGTGGCGGCTTCCCTCCGGTATGTGCCTCAGTACCGGTCTTCCACTACGTTTGTGGTTTCAGCCCGGGGCACCAGCACAGGGGCCTATGCCAATGTAAGCGCGGCCAGCCAGAAAGCGGAAGTGTTTCAGACAGTTTTGGACAGCCAGGTTCTGAAAAACCGTGTGGCCGGGGAACTGGGACTTCAGGCCTTTGAGGGTACGGTGGACATTTCCATTGTGCCGGAGACCAATCTTCTCAGCGTTTCCGTGACAGCGGGAAGTCCGGAGATGGCCTATCGTCTGCTGCGGACTATGCTGGATATATATCCGGAGGTATCCCGGAGCGTTATGGGGGATGTGGTTCTGGAGATTTTTGAAAATCCCAACTATCCCACGGCGCCGGTCCGGGCCTTTCAGAGCAGAAGTATTATGAAGCGGGCGTTCGCGGCTGGCACCCTGCTGACGGCGGCGCTGTTCGCTCTTCTTTCCTACATGCGCGATACAGTGAAAACGGAGAAGCAGGCGGCGGCAAAACTGGACGCGCCCCTGTTCGCGGCGGTGTATCATGAGAGCAGATATAAAAATTTAAAATCCAGGCTTTTGAGGAGAAAGAAGAAAATCTGGATCACGGAGCCTTCCGTCAGTTTTGGATTTGAGGAGACCATGCGGAAGATACGCACCAAGTTTCTGTACCAGCACAAGAAAAACGGAGGAAAGGTCCTGGCAGTGACCAGTACGGTTCCGGAGGAGGGAAAGACCACCCTGGCGGTGAATTTGGCCATTGCCCTGGCCCAGGATGAAAAAAAAGTGCTGCTGATTCAGGGGGATATCCGCCGGGACTGCCTGCGGCAGTATCTGGACCTGAAATCAGACAAAAGCAAAAGCTGGGGCCGTTGTCTTGCGGAGGGTGGAAATTTGGAGGACACCATCCGGCCGGCCGGGGAGCTGGGGTTCCAGGTGATGCTGAACGAAGAGAAGGTTCTGCGCTCCTCGGATCTTCTGATGCGGAAGCAGCTGGGAGAGTTTCTGGAATCCATGAAGGAAAAGTTTGACTTCATTATCATTGACGCGCCCCACGCCAAAGGCAGATCGGACATTGAGCCCTGGCTTGCCAGAAGCGATATGTCGCTGCTGGTGGTCCGCCAGAATCTGGTTCTGACTCAGTATCTGAATGATGCCATTGATATGCTGGAGGATCGAAACAGCAGACTGATAGGCTGTATTCTCAATGATATTCCCGGCCGGGGCGGCATCCTGAACCTTGGCGGGTATGAGTACGGGTACGGATACGGTTATGGATACGGATACGGCTACGGAAGATACGGCCGCTACGGAAAATATTACGGCCACTATTACGGCCGCGGGAAACAGCAGGGACAGGGATGAAAAATGAGCGAACAGAGAATTGAAAACAAAGCGGAGGAGGCGGAGCGGATCGATCTGATCCGGTTTCTGGGGGATTTCTTCCGGGTGTTCCGCAGAACCTGGATCTGGGTTCTGATTCTGACTGTGGCAGGGGGGGCTTTTTTCTATCTTCGGGATTACCGGAGCTGGTCCCCGGTCTACACAGCCTCCGCCACCTTTACGGTCCGCCTGAACAACGGCGTAGGGACCTCCGGTACAAATACCTATTATGAAAACACTACGGCTGAGCAGATGGCCAAGACCTTTCCGTATATTCTGACCAGCGGCGTACTGCAGAGAAAGGTGGCGGCGCAGATGGGCACAGGGGGATTCAGCGGTTCGGTCCGCGCCACAGTGGAGGAAAATACCAATCTGTTTACTCTTTCCGTGACGGATTCGGACCCCCAGAGAGCCTATGATACGCTGAACGCTGTCATTACCTATTATCCGGAGGTGGCGGAGGCAATCGTGGGAAGGACCTCTCTGGATATGCTGGACGAAAGCGGAGTTCCCGGGGCGCCGGATTATCCCAGAGACAGTATGAGGCCGGCCAGGAAGGGAGCCGCAGCAGGGCTGGCCCTGGGGCTGGTCTGGACCGTGGTTCGCGCGGTAAATAGAAAGACCGTGCGGCGCAGAGGGGATATTCCCCGGTACATGCATGTGCGCTGTCTGGGGGAAATCCCCAGAGTCCATTTTAAGAAGAGAAGCAGAGGAAACGAAAAGGTTTTAAATATTACCAATAAAAAGACGGACGAGAATTTCCTTGAGAGTATCCGGATGCTGAGAAATAAAGTAGAGTACAGCGCCCAGAAGCATCATCACAAAGTGGTCCTGGTCACCAGCGCCCTGGCCGGGGAGGGGAAGAGCACCGTGGCGGTGAATCTGGCCATTTCTCTGGCACAGAGCGGGAAAAAGACCGCCCTGGTGGACTGCGACCTGCGGCATCCCTCCTGCAGAAAAATTCTCGGACAGGAGCAGGGAATGGGCCTTCGGGAACTTCTGGAAAAGAAAACGGAGATCAAAGAGGTATTCTTAAACAGAAAAGATCTGAATATAGAAGAGGATATCCCCTTTTTCGCCATCCTGGGAGGCAAACCTGTCAACGACGGTTCCAGGCTTCTGGGAAGCAGGGAGATGGAAAGTCTGATCCGCGCTCTGAAGAATTCCGTGGACTATATGATCCTGGACAGCGCTCCTGCGGGGCTTCTGACGGACGCCGGGGTGCTGGCCCAGTACGCGGATACTGCCGTGTGCGTGGTAAGGCGGGATTATGCCAGAGCGGATACCATCATGGAAGGGATTGAGGCCCTGGCGGAGGCTCATGTGAGAGTAAGCGGAGGCGTGCTCAATCAGATCTAGGTTTGCCGGAAAAGTGAGGTGGAGGATGGAGCAGAAGCAGGTATGGATCGACAAGACAGGGGCGGCAGAGGAGATGCTGGAAACTTCCCGGGGACTTTGTCTCTGCGGGATGCCGGGCCTTGGGAAGAAAACAATGGTGCGGATGCTGCTGGAGCGTCATCCGGAAGTGTATCCCTGTGCCGGTTCACTGGATCAGCTGCGTCCCCCGGAAGAAAGGCAGGAGAAAAAAGCGGTCTGGTATCTGGTCCGCGGCCTTTCCTTCCGGGATCTTTCCGGGCTGGCCGGACAGCTGCGGCAGATATTTTCCCGGATGGAGGACCGGGATCGGATTATATTTGTGACGGAAGGGGAAATCCCGGAGGAATTGCTGGAATTTGTATGGAATGGAAGTCTGAGTCTGGTGTATCCGGACTCTTTCTGGTTTACCCGGGAGGAAACCGAACGGTATTTAAAAGAGTACAAAAGCCCTCTGAACCGGGAGAGTACCTATCGTCTTACCAGAGGCTGGCCGGGGCTTCTGGCCCTTCTGGTCCGGATCCAGCGGCAGCTGCCGGAGTGCTGGCAGCCGGAAGAACTGTGCGCCCGGTTCGAAGTCAGGCAGTTTATCCGCGGGGAAATTCTGGGAAGCATTTCTGAAGAAGAGAGAGATGTCATGGTCCAGAGAGCCTGTTTCCCGCGGCTGAACCGGGAGCTGGAGCAGCTGCTGTGGAAAGACCCGCGGCAGGAGACGGAAGAAAAGCTGTTTATGCGGGGCATCCTTTTTTATCAGCCTGGAAAGTCAAGCTGGTATGTGCATCCGGCCATACGCCTTTTACTCGGGGAAAAAGCTTCCCCTGAACAGTACAGAACCGCCCTTGTCTGGTATGAGCGGAAGGGCCTGAAAAAAGAGGCGCTGGAATGCTGCGGGGATCTGGGAGACCGGGAGGAGCTGCGTAAGTTTCTCGTCAGAAATTATACCGGCATCTCCTGGGCGCTGGGGGAAGAGCGGTTTTCTCTTGGATGGACGGATCCGGATATCCCGGAACTTCTTTATCTGAAATGGATGGAAGTGTACTTCAGACAGGAAAGCGGCGAGATCCGAAAGTACGCGGAATACGCGGGAAGCCTGCTTTTGAAGAAGGAAAGGGATGAAATACCACAAAAGCAGCGGGAAATTTACCTGAATATCGCCTATGTGAATCCGGAAGTTTCCATGACCCGATGGATGGGGCTTCTGGAACAGTATTCCCGGCCGGGGGAGAGGATGGCGCTGTATTATACCCTTGGGGAGTCGGTCTCCTTTCTCTGCGGGCTCCGGGACTTGACGGAATTGTTTGCCTGTGAGGCGGAAGAAAGAAAACGGTATGAGCGCCTTTGGAAGGAAAGAATGGATGCCAGGGCCTTTACGGCCTATCGGCTGGCGGGAATAGAATTCGCTTTCCTGACGGATCGGCTTTCCGCGGTGGAGCATGAGTTTCGAAGCCTGATGGAGGAGATAGGAGAGGACAGCCCCTGGCAGTTCCGCATGGGAAAGCTATACATGCTGTTTCTGCTCTCGGAAAGCGGCCGGACAGATATCCAGGCGAGGAAACTCAGCGAAAAGCTGTGGCGGTCCCTGATCCGGGAGGAAAATGAAATCTGCCGTTATAACGGAATGGCTCTTTATTATCTCACAGAAGCCAGATGGGGGAAGCGGGAGGATATCATCCAGTGGATCAAGGAGACAGGCGGCGATCTTGCCAATAAAGCGGGGAGAACACAGATGCATCTGGCGGCCCAGGTCAAGGTGCAGATGTATCTGGGAAATTACGGGCAGGCCGGACGGATTCTGGAGGAGCTGATCCTGTATCTGAAAAAGAACCGCGGATGGAAGTTCTGGGCGGAGGCCCTGTTTCAGAAGGCTATCTGCGAGCGGGAGCTGGGACGGGAATCCGAGAGTCTCAAATGGATGACAGAATCTCTGCGGGTGGCGGAACCCTTCCGGTATGTGCGGATTTATACCGGTTTCGGGAAGAAAGGACGTCTGGTTCTCGAGAATTACCGCTCCATGATGGAAGAGAGCGACACGCATCTGGCTTTGGGAAAGCGCCCTTACCAATACGGGAATGTCCGCAGCATGCCTTATATGACCTGGATCGATTATCTGATCCGGAAGGCTAAGAAAAATGAGCACACCGCTCCCGGGGAACGCCGGCCGCGGAAGGAAGAACTGCATGTGGATAAGCTGACCCTCACGGAACGGATGATTCTGCAGTATCTCAGCAGCGGCTACCGGAATCAGGAAATCGGCCAGGAGATGAATATAAAGGTATCAACCGTAAAGTCACATGTTTACAGTATTTATAAAAAACTGGGAGTCTCCAACCGGATCCAGGCGGTGCAGCGGGGCAGGGAGGAAGGAATTCTGTAAAAAATCCGGGGGAATGCCGGAAAATAACAGGGCAGAGGCAATGTCCGCGATTCCTGGCTTTAGAAAGCCGGAAGCTTGTGGAATTGTCTCTGCCCTGTCTGTCAGAGGGCAAAACCGGCAGCAGCCGGCCAGCCCGGGCGTACTATTCTTCCGCGTAAATGGTTTCCTGAAGTTTCTCAATGGTGGGAACCCAGTCCGGCACCAGGAGTTCTCCCTCTGAATGGAACATTCCATCATAGGGAATCCGGTCTGTCACCAGCTCATATCCCATAATGGAGGGAAGCTGCGTCAGCAGGGACACCACCTGGAACTCCGTCATGTTGTGGGTCACCAGAGGCAGGATCGCGTTGGCCAGAGTATTCAGTTCTCCCAATCCAAGGGTCTTGGCTTTCTGGAAGATCTGGGTCATAACCCGGCGCTGCCGCTCTGTCCGCTCGTAATCGCTGTTTCCTACATGGCGGATCCGGCCGTAGGCCACGGTCTGCTCCCCGTTCAGATGGTAGGTGCCGGCGGTGGGGAAGTCTCCCACTCCTCCGTTGGTGAGATAGTCGCATTCCTCCTGGTTGAGGGGAATATCCACGCCTCCCACCAGATCCACGATCTGCGCCGTGGAATCAAAGTCCGCGGAGGCGTAATTATCAATTTTGATCCGGTAGTTCTGTTCAATGGTTTCCACCAGATAGGGGCCCCCTCCGGCCGCGTAGGCGTAGTTCAGTTTATGCGCCCCGCTGTCTCCCACCAGGGCATAGCTGTCACGCATGAAGCTGGTGAGATAAATCGTTTTGGTTTTTTTGTTGATGGAGGCCAGCATCATGACATCGGAGTTTCCGTACCAGCTGTCGTCTCTGCGGTCCGAACCGATGAGCAGGAGATTGTAGACGTAGCTGCCGTTGGCGAATTCGATATCCTGGGCGGCTTTCGCGTCCTCTTCCGCCTTGCGCCGGGCTTCCTCCGACATGGAATCCAGACCGTTTTCCCGCAGGACATCTTCCGGGAGCTGGTCCTCGGAGTACTGGGCGACGTCTGAATCGCTGACATAGTTGCTTTTGGAGTAATAGTGGTGGAACACCGCGTAAACGGCTCCGATCAAAGCCACTGCGATGGCCAGAATCACGATCACAATGGTCAGAATTTTTTTCCTGCGCTTACGCTTTTTTCCGGTATCCTGCAGATCCTCTTCCGGATCTGAGTTTTTTTCTTTTCTCTTCATGGCAAGACCGTCCTTTCTTTCTTTTGTGGGGCATGCCGGCCCATTTCCTTATTATATATGGTTTCCGGTGAAAGGTCAAATCTTCTTGCTTCAGAGAAAAACAAAGAAGGAGCGTCCCCGGATGTTTCCGCAGGGCACTCCTTCTTTCCGGCGCCGGAGGGCTTACGCCTCCGCCGTATTTCTTCTGCGGAAGAGAAGCGTGATGCACCACAGGCCGGCCAGGGCTACCAGGGTGTAGATCACACGGCTTACCGCGGCATACTGTCCTCCAAAGAGATGAGCGACGATATCGTAGCGGAACAGCCCGATGCTGCCCCAGTTGATGGCGCCGATGATCACCAGGATCAGAGCGATTCGATCCAGCATGCTTTCACTCCTTCCATCCGTTAGTATTTGCGGATTCTCCGCATCCTCCAGTATGCCCGGAACCGGGAAAATTATGCGGCGCCTTTGCAAATCCGGCCTGCATCTGCTATAATAAACGGGATTTATGCCCCGCTCCGGAATCTGATCCAAAGAGAGCGGAGGGAAAGTTTTGAAAATGAAAGGTTTGAGATAGAATGGCAAACAAAAATACCTACGATGCCGGCAGCATCACAGTGCTGGAAGGCCTGGAAGCGGTCCGCATGCGCCCCGGCATGTATATCGGGAGCACCGGCCGCAAGGGGCTGAACCATCTGATCTACGAGATCGTGGACAACGCCGTGGACGAGCACCTGGCCGGGTTCTGCTCACATATTAAAGTCGTGCTGGAGGCCAACGGCTCCTGCACGGTGGAGGACAACGGCCGGGGGATCCCCGTAGGCATGCACGAAAAAGGGGTGCCGGCGGAGCGGCTGGTCTTTACCACTCTTCACGCCGGGGGGAAGTTTGACCACAGTGCCTATAAAACCAGCGGCGGCCTTCACGGGGTAGGTTCCTCGGTGGTAAACGCCCTTTCCACGTACCTGGATATTCAGATCAGCCGGGAGGGGTACGTCCACCACGACCGGTATGAGAGGGGAGTTCCGGTTATTGAACTGGAGGACGGCCTGCTGCCGAAGCTGGGCAAGACAAAAGAGACGGGGACCCGGGTTAATTTCCTGCCGGACCCGGAGATTTTCGAGAAGACCCGTTTCGCCTCCGCGGAGCTGAAGAGCCGCCTCCACGAGACCGCCTATCTGAACCCGGAGCTGACTATAGAGTACGAAGACCGGAGAGACGGAAAGAACGAGACGGAAATCTTTCAGGAGCCGGAAGGAATTGTGGGATTTGTAAAGGATCTGAACAAGAAAAAGGAGGCCCTCCACGAGCCGGTATATTTTAAGGGGGAGTCCGAGGGCATTACCGTGGAGGCGGCCTTTCAGTACGTCCGGGAGTTTCAGGAAAATGTCCTGGGCTTCTGCAACAATATCTACAACGCCGAGGGGGGCACCCATCTTACCGGCTTTAAGAGCCAGTTCACTCAGGTCATGAACAGCTACGCCCGGGAGATCGGGGTTCTGAAGGAGAAGGACGACAACTTTACCGGGGCGGACATCCGCAACGGCATGACGGCGGTGGTGTCCATCAAGCACCCGGATCCCAGATTTGAGGGACAGACCAAGACCAAGCTGGACAATCCGGACGCGGCCCGGGCCACAGGAAAGGTGACCGGGGAGGAGATCGTCCTGTACTTTGACCGGCACCTGGAGGTGCTGAAAGAGGTGCTGTCCTGCGCCGAGCGCTCCGCCAAGATCCGGAAGACCGAGGAAAAGGCCAGAACCAACCTGCTGACAAAGCAGAAATACTCCTTTGACTCCAACGGCAAGCTGGCCAACTGCGAAAAGCGGGATCCCTCCCTCTGCGAGATCTTTATCGTGGAGGGAGATTCCGCCGGGGGCTCCGCCAAGACCGCCCGGGACCGGAGCTTCCAGGCTATCCTGCCCATCCGGGGCAAGATCCTCAACGTGGAGAAGGCCACCATCGACAAGGTTCTGGCCAACGCGGAGATCAAGGCCATGATCAACGCTTTCGGCTGCGGCTTCTCGGAAGGGTACGGCAATGATTTTGACATCAGCAAGCTCCGCTATGACAAGATCATTATTATGGCCGACGCGGATGTGGACGGCGCCCACATTTCCACCCTGCTGCTGACTCTGTTTTACCGGTTCCTGCCGGATCTGATCTACGAGGGGCATGTCTATATCGCCATGCCGCCCCTGTACAAGGCCATTCCCTCCAAAGGGGAGGAGGAATACCTTTACGACGACAAGGCCCTGGAGAAGTACCGGAAGCGGCACCACGGGGAGAAGTTCACCCTGCAGCGGTACAAAGGCCTGGGTGAGATGGACGCGGAGCAGCTGTGGGAGACGACCCTGAATCCAAAGACCCGGAAGCTGAAGCTGGTGGAGATCGAGGACGCCCGCATGGCCTCCGAGGTGACGGAGGTGCTTATGGGCACGGAGGTGCCCCCAAGAAAAGCCTTTATCTATCAGCACGCCGCTGACGCGGAACTGGACGTGTAAGGGAGGACAGTCATGGAAGAGATTATCAGAACAGAATATTCGGAGCTGATGCAGAAGTCCTATATCGACTATGCCATGAGCGTCATCATCGCCAGAGCTCTGCCTGACGTCCGGGACGGCTTAAAGCCGGTACAGAGGCGGACCCTCTACGATATGCAGGAGCTGGGCATTTTCTATGACCGGCCCTACCGGAAATGCGCCAGGATCGTGGGAGATACCATGGGAAAATATCATCCTCACGGGGACAGCTCCATCTACGAGGCCCTGGTGGTCATGGCCCAGGAGTTCAAAAAGGGACAGCCCCTGGTGGACGGCCACGGAAACTTCGGCTCCATCGAGGGAGACGGGGCGGCGGCCATGCGTTACACAGAGGCAAGGCTCCAGAAGATCACCCAGGAGGTGTACCTGAAGGATCTGGACAAGAATGTGGTGAATTTTGTCCCCAATTTTGACGAGACGGAGAAGGAGCCGGAGGTGCTGCCGGTGCGGATCCCTAATCTGCTGGTAAACGGGGCGGACGGCATCGCCGTGGGCATGGCCACCAGCATCCCGCCCCATAACCTGGGGGAGGTGGCGGAGGGAGTCATCGCCTACATGAAGAATCCGGACATTACCACGGAAGAGCTGATGCGGTACATTCAGGGGCCGGATTTTCCCACCGGAGGCATTGTGGTGAACAAGGACGAGCTGCCGGCCATTTACGAGAGCGGCAGCGGAAAGATCCGCATCCGGGGAAAAGTGGAGGTGGAAAAGGGCAAAGGCGGCCGCCAGTATCTGGTGATTACCGAAATCCCCTACACCATGATCGGGGCCAACATCGGCAAGTTCTTAAATGATGTGGCGGAACTGGTGGAGAGCAAAAAGGCTCCGGACATCGTGGACATCTCCAACCAGTCCTCCAAGGAAGGCATCCGCATTGTCCTGGAACTGAAAAAGGGGGCGGATCCGGAACAGCTTACTAACCTGCTCTACAAGAAGACCCGGCTGGAGGATACCTTCGGCGTCAACATGCTGGCGGTGGCCAACGGCAGGCCGGAGACCCTGGGGCTGAAGAAAATCATCGAGAGCCATGTGGATTTTCAGTTTGATCTCAACACCCGGAAATATCAGAGCCTGCTGGCCAAAGAGATGGAAAAAAAGGAAATCCAGGAGGGACTGATCCGGGCCTGCGGCTGCATCGACCTGATTATCGAGATCCTCCGGGGCAGCCGCAGCCAGAAACAGGTAAAGGACTGCCTGACCATGGGCATCACCGAAGGCATCCGATTTAAGACCAAGGCCAGTGAGCGCAGCGCGAAAAAACTCTGCTTTACCCAGCGCCAGGCCGCGGCCATCCTGGAAATGCGCCTGTACCGCCTCATCGGACTGGAGATTCAGGCACTGGAGCAGGAGTATCAGGATACTCTGAAAAAGATTGAACGCTATGAAGAGCTTCTGAATCACTACGATTCCATGGCCCGGGTGATTATGGAGGATCTGGCGAAGATTCGGGAGGAGTACGGAAGAGAGCGCCGGACCAGCATCGAAAACGCGGAGGAGATCGTGCTGGAGGAGGCCAAGGTGCCGGAGATAGAGGTGGTCTTCCTGATGGACCGCTTCGGCTACGCCAGAACCGTGGACGTCTCCGTTTATGAGCGGAACCAGGAGGCGGCGGACAGCGAGAATAAATACGTGTTCCGCTGCATGAATACGGACCGGATCTGCGTGTTTACGGATACAGGCAAGATGCACAGCCTGAAAGTCCAGGACGTTCCCTACGGAAAATTCCGGGACAAGGGCACTCCGGTGGACAATCTATGCAACTACAGCAGCGGGGAGGAGCAGATCCTCTATGTGGATGCCATGGCGAATCTGAAAAACCGGAAGCTGGTCTTTGTCAGCCGGCGGGCTATGGTAAAACTGGTGGAGGGCAGTGAATTTCAGGTATCCAAGCGGACCATTGCCGCCACAAAACTGTCAGATGAGGAGGACCGCCTGGTGCTGGCGGGACCTGCGGATCCCTATGAGTATCTGGTGCTCCAGAGCCGGGAAGGATATTTCCTGCGGTTCCTGCTGGAGGAGGTGCCGGAAAAGAAGAAAGCCGCTCTGGGCGTCCGGGGCATGAAGCTTGCCGGGACAGACGGCCTGGAGGCCGCCTATCTGCTGGCCAACCGTATGGAATTTTCCATTTCCTACAAAGAGAAGGAATTGATATTAAATAAAATCAAACTGGGAAAAAGAGATGGAAAAGGGATCAAAGTAAGGAGGTAGCCAACATGGAAAAAAAGTGGTGGAAAGAAAGCGTAGTGTATCAGATCTATCCCCGGAGCTTTAAAGACAGCAACGGGGACGGCATCGGCGATCTCAACGGGATTACGGAAAAAATGGACTATCTGCGGGAGCTGGGGATCAACGTGATCTGGCTCTCCCCGGTGTACCAGTCCCCCAACACGGACAACGGGTACGATATCAGCGATTATCAGGCTATTATGGAGGAGTTCGGCACCATGGAGGACTTTGACCGGATGCTGCAGTCCGCCCATGACCACGGCATCCGTCTGGTGATGGATCTGGTGGTGAACCATACCTCCGACGAGCATCCCTGGTTTGTGGAGAGCCGCAAGTCCAAGGACAATCCCTACCGGGACTACTATATCTGGAGAGAGGGCAGAGACGGGAAAGAGCCCAACAACTGGGGTTCCTGCTTCAGCGGCTCCGCCTGGAAGTACGATGCCGCCACGGACATGTATTATCTCCATCTGTTCGCGGAGAAGCAGCCGGATCTTAACTGGGATAATCCCAAGGTACGGCAGGAGGTATTCCATATGATGGACTGGTGGTGCAAAAAGGGCATCGACGGCTTCCGCATGGACGTCATCAGCATGATCTCCAAGGATCCCGCCCTGCCGGACGGCCCGGTGAACGGCTCCGGCTACGGGGATTACGGCCCCTACGCCGTCAACGGCCCCCATGTCCACGAGTATCTTCAGGAGATGAACCGGGAGGTCCTGTCAAAGTACGATCTGATGACTGTGGGGGAGTGTTCGGGGGTTACCATTGAGGAAGCAAAAAAGTACGCCAATCAGGACGGCAGAGAGCTGAACATGGTCTTCCAGTTTGAGCACATGGATCTGGACGGGGGAGAGTCCTTCAAGTGGAATGACCGGAAGATCAATCTGAAAGAACTGAAGCAGGTGCTGTCCAAGTGGCAGACGGAGCTGGCGGGAAAAGCCTGGAACAGCCTGTTCTGGGACAATCACGACCAGCCCAGGATCGTCTCCCGGCTGGGAGATGACAGCACCCGGGAATACCGGGAGGCTTCCGCCAAGATGCTGGCCCTCTGCCTGCACATGATGCAGGGCACCCCTTACGTATACCAGGGGGAAGAGCTGGGGATGACCAATGTGCCTTTTGCCGCCCTGGAGGACTTCAGGGATATTGAGAGCATCAACGCCTACCATGAGCTGACGGAGAGCGGACAGGTCAGCCCCGAGGATATGATGCGCTTCCTGCGGTATAAGAGCCGGGACAACGCCCGGACCCCCATGCAGTGGGACGACAGCGAAAACGCCGGGTTTACCACGGGAACCCCCTGGATCATGGTGAACCCCAACTATAAGGAAATCAACGCCAAAGAACAGCTGGCCCGGCCGGATTCGGTCTTCCATTTTTATCAGAAACTGATCCGTCTGAGAAAAGAGAGGGAGATCATCCCCTACGGGGAATATGAGCTGCTGCTGCCGGAGGATCCGGATCTGTACGTCTACACCCGCGCCCTGGGAGAGCAGAAGCTGCTGGTGATCTGCAATTTCCGGAAGGAGGAGAAAGCGTTTACCCTGCCGGAGGGTTTTGATCCGCGAAAGGGAGAGATCCTCATCGGCAATTATCCGGACAGAGAGCTTCAGAATACCATGACCCTGAAAGCCTACGAGGCGCTGGCGATTCTCTGGTAAAATATAAACCGTATTTCGCCGATTACACAGATTTTTCTTGCAATTTAATAGATAAGCATGCATAATGGTCTGTAGGAAAAAGAAAACAGAGGAGGAGAAAAATGTTCTGTAAAAACTGTGGAACAGAGATTAAAAGCGGCGCTTCCTTCTGCCCGAAATGCGGAACTCCGGTGTCCCAGGCAGGGGGAGGAGTTTATGGAAGACAGCCCTGGGGAGGGCAGTCATCGCAGCCGGTGAGCGGAGGGCTCAGCATGCAGTGGCATCAGCTGGTGACCACTCTGGGCCTGCTGGGATCGGCGGTGGTCTTTCTGATTTTTGCCGTTCGGACCATCCTGGGATCCGCCTATCTGCACCAGACTATGAGCCTGGTAAAAAAAGCAGCGAAGGTTGCCAGCGCCTTTGCCGGAGATTTGTCTTCACAGATCGCGGAGTTAAAAGACGAATATTCTGTGGGAGAAATCTGGGATGAGTTCGGAGGCCTGAAAGCCATGGACATTATTATGATCATCTGCTGGTTCGCCATGATCGCGGCGGCTTTTGTGGTAAGACAGCAGCTTGTCCAGTACAGAAGAAATGCGCCCAAATATCTGGTGATCTTTATTCTGGCTGCCGGAGGCCTGTATTTCCTGCATTCCCTGGTGCGGCAGATCGTTTTCGGCGGCGCCTTAAAGACCATGAGCATGGGAATAGTCAGCGCTAATTTTATGGTAGTTCCTATCATCGGCCTGATCGGCGCTGTGGTGGCGGCTTATTTTAACCATGTCTATTACACCAAACGGGCGGCTCTGTTCCGCAATTAACAGTAAGAGAAGAAAACCGGCTTTTTCTTTCAGAAGAGAAAAGGCCGGTTTTCTCGTTGGGGAGGAAACATATGAAGATTATCGCTTTAATGGAAAATACTGCAGCTGTTCCGGATGTGCTTTCGGAACACGGGCTGAGTCTGTACCTGGAGGGAAAAGGACACAGGATTCTGTTTGACACGGGACAGTCGGAGAATTTCGCGGTCAACGCAAAGCGGCTGGGAGTGGATCTTGCGGCGGTGGATCTGGCCATTCTCTCCCACGGGCATTATGATCACGGCGGCGGTCTGAAACGGTTTCTGGAACTGAATCAGAAAGCCCCGGTGTATCTCAGCGTCTATGCTTTTGAGCCTCATTTCAACGGAGTGAAAGACATCGGCATTGATCCAAAGCTGCGGGAGAGCGGAAGGCTCCGGTTTGTAAAAGAGAAGACCGTCCTGGATGAAGGTCTGGAACTGTATCCCATGACAGAATTTTCCCTGAAGGATCCGGTAGATTCAGGCGGCCTGTTTACCCTCCGGGAGGGGAAACGCCTGGAGGAGGATTTCCGCCACGAGCAGTATCTGCTGATCCGGGAGGGGGCGAAGAAGATCCTTATCAGCGGATGTTCTCATGCGGGCATCCGCAATATCGCCGGCTGGTTTGAGCCGGACGTGCTGGTGGGAGGATTTCACTTTAAGAATCTGGATCCCCGGGGAGAGGGAAGGGCGGTTCTGGAGCAGGCGGCAGAGGAGCTGAAAAAACATTCCGCATGCTATTACACCTGCCACTGCACCGGGACGGCCCAGTATGGATTCCTGAAAGAACGCATGGGGGACCGGCTCCATTATCTGGCTGCCGGGGCGGAACTCACTCTGTAAGCACCAGGGTAGGCACGGCTTTTTCATTGTACTGGCTGGAGATAATGCCTCCGTCGGAGAGCCGGGAGTAAATCCCGGCCAGCTGTCCGTTGTACACAAAGAGGCCGGACATGTTGGTATATTCCTTCCACTGGACCGGTTCTTCAATAAAACAGATATTCCCGGTGCGGTAGGGAGGGCAGTATTCCTGCCAGATGTAGTTCTGATCCATGGAGGCGTCGATATGACTTTCCCATTCCTGCTCTGTGCAGTCACAGCCGGCCCAGACGCCCCGGGAAGCGTAGGAGTCTAAAGGCTTGATGAGCCAGCGGTCCTTCTCCCGGAGCAGGGTCTGGCGGCAGGAGCCGCGGGAGTCCAGCAGGCCGGTGAGGGGCACATGCTTCCGGACAAAGTCCTGTTCCTTCGGGGTCAGAAGAGACAGGGTGGGCTCTTCCCGAAGCATTTTAAACAGCCATTTATTGTGAATGATCTGAGTTTTAAAAGCTCCGATGAGGCATACATCCTGGTGCTTAACCGCCTCAAGGAAGGGAAGGACTTCTTCCCGGCGGGCCATGATATCCGTAGTGACGGCTCTGCGGTATACGGCGTCGATGGGACGGCCCTGGGGGGAGATGAGACGGTGGTTTTCGTAACTCAGCCGGGTGATCTCCCCGATCTCGCAGGAGATCCCGGCTTTTTCAAACCGTCTCTGAAATTCTTCAAACTCTGTAATGGAAGCGTTTTCCAGAAAATCCACAATGGCCACATGGGGATGCTTTACAGCGTTTTTGTATGTGCGGTAAATGGAGAGAAAGGTCTCCACCCAGGAATCATAGAGCTCAAAGGCGGAAAATTCATGGCGCTCCCGCATAGTTTGGTGGGCCGGATTCATGGCGATGGCCTGGTTCAGCACATAGTCCTCGTTCATGGCGCTGGTGCCGTCGGTGTTGATCTCGCAGAATTTAAAATCCCCGGTCTCCTCATTGTAAAAAATATCGAAGCGGGCAATGGGCAGCAGGCTGTCGTAAAGGCTGGGAACCAGGATCAGCTCCTCCAGCTCCCGGGAAAAGGGAAACAGCTTCCGGTACGCCGGATTGTCCAGGTATTCCCGGATTACTTTCTGAAAAATGCCGTAAGTGACGGAGACGATTTCCTGAAACCGGCGGATGTCCCGCCGGGTAAAAACTTTGGGGATCTGCAGAGTGCGGACGCAGCGGCCGTGGTAGGCCACGGAGGAGTGCTGCAGCCATTCCCGGGTTTCCCAGGCGGCTTTCCGGTTTTCCTCCCAATGCTCTTCAATAATGGTCTGATATTCTCTGCGTATGGTTTCCATGCAAGCTCCTCCTTAAAATTTTTCTGTGGCCTGCCGGGATACATTCTGACGGAAGGGCAGCAGGCAGATGCCCTCGTTGTCATCCAGCCGGGATTCCGCCAGCTCCAGCAGCTCTCTGAGAAAGGAAGCGGCTTTTTGTCCGTAGATGGTTCCGTCAAAGCCTTTTTCCGCCAGAGAGGCTTCCGCCAGCCGGATGTCCTCTTCCTTTACAGGATACTGCGCCAGCAGTTTCTCCAGAACTTCCCGGTGAAAAAAGATTCCCTTAATCAGGGCCAGGTAGGCCATGACATACCCGAAGGGCATGCTGTCGGCGCCCCGGATTTCCAGGTAGTGCTTGAGCCGCACATCCAGGAAGGTCATAGAGAGAATGTGTTCGATGTCCCCGGTGGTCAGAAGACGGTCTTGAAACAGCTCCGCCGTGGTACGGCTTCCGGTGTAGACGCCCCCTTCCGGGGAGGGAAGAAAGATCAGCGGCAGACGCCACAGATATTCCCCGTAGGCCCGGAAACCGAAACCGCTGCGGAAGGTTCCGGGAATCATGCCGCAGCGGGCGGGATCCACCCTATCCCAGATCCCGGTCCGGGTCAGATGTCCTTCGCAGGGACGGCCCTCAAAGACAGGGGTGTTGTCGGTCAGCAGCTTCAGGGCGGGCATCAGAAGATAGGCGGCCCGGTATTTTCGCAGAAAATCTTCCTCGCTGCAGTAGTCAATGGAAACCTGGGTGGCGGCGGTGCCCCGCATCATATTTCTGCCGCGGGTGCCGGAACGCTTGAAATAGGCGTCCATATATTCGTATCGCCTTTTGGGAATCAGGGGAAGCTCCTCCGCCCGGCTTTTGGGCTGATAGCCCAGAGTAACCAGACGCCAGCGCCGCCTGGCCAGCAGGGGACGGATCTGCCGGAGAAAACTTTCATAGATCCGCTGGATGGTCCGCAGATTTTCTTTGGGTACGATGCTGACCTCCAGCTGCCCCGCCGGTTCCAGGCTCAGGGCATAATCGTTGTTGTACAGCCCCAGCAGCCGACCTCCCTCCCGGTACTGCCGGGGATACAGAGGAGCCAGCTCCTCCAGCAGGGACTCAATCCCCTGCTTCCCGCTGTAAGGCACTGCCTCCAGGGTATCTTCCCGGACCAGGAAATGTTCGATCTCCAGGCCCAGCTTCTGTACGCAGTTCAGTTTGCAGCCATCCCGGAAATACTGCTCCAGGATTTCCAGATTTTGTTGTGCTTTGTCCATATGGTTTACTCCTGCTCAGCCGCGGCGTTACGATTCACAGCCACTTCGCCCGCATGCGCCTGTCGCGCTTACGCTTGAGTCTGAAACAGCTGTAAATAGTCACCGGCGCGGCAAAAAAAATTAATTTTCTGGTTGAATTTTTTGGAAAATACGGTATAATAGACGTTGTGCCGGAATAGCTCAGTCGGTAGAGCACTTCACTCGTAATGAAGGGGTCGTCAGTTCGAGTCTGATTTCCGGCTCTGTACACCAGTCCGCAGCCAGTCCAGGCAGCGGACTTTTTTTCACCGGAAAACAGTGCCGCCTGTTTGAAACTTTTCTTCACAGCGCACTGTCTTATTGTAAACAGTTTGCCGGAAAAAGGCAAGCTTCATTCTCGGAAAGAGGGGACGAAGTATGAAAACGCTTGTGATCGCGGAAAAACCTTCGGTGGGACGGGATATCGGCCGGGTGCTGTCCTGTTCCCCAAAAGGAAACGGATATATGGAAGGAACAAAGTACGTGGTGACCTGGGCTCTGGGCCATCTGATAACCCTGAAGGATCCGGAGGATTACGATAAAAAGTATAAGGAGTGGAAGCTGGAGGCTCTGCCGATTATGCCGGAAAAGCTGCAGATCAAGGTGATTCCTCAAACGGGAAAGCAGTACCGGCAGGTGGAAAGCCTGCTGGAACGCCAGGATATCGGCAGCGTGGTGATCGCCACAGACGCCGGCCGGGAGGGGGAGCTGGTGGCCCGCTGGATTCTCCAGAAAGCCGGCTGCCGGAAGCCTTTAAAGAGGCTGTGGATTTCTTCTGTGACAGATAAGGCCATCCGGGAAGGCTTTGCTCATCTGAAGGACGCCAGGGAATACCAGCATCTGTACGAGGCCGCCCTCTCCCGGGCGGAGGCGGACTGGCTGGTGGGGATCAACGCCACCCGGGCCCTGACCTGCAAGTACAACGCTCAGCTCTCCTGCGGTCGGGTCCAGACCCCCACCCTTGCCATGATTGCCGGACGGGAGGAGGAGATCCGCAGTTTTCAGCCCCAGACCTATTACGGTATCCGGGTGCAGGCCGAGGGGATCACTTTCGCCTGGCATGATAAAAAAACCGGAAGCCCCAGAACCTTTTCGGGAGAAAGGGCGGAAAAGCTGGCGGCGGAACTGAAAGACGGATCCCTCAGGATCCTGAAGGCGGAGACAAAGGAGAAACGCCAGGGAGCCCCCCAGCTCTACGATCTGACCGAACTGCAGAGAGACGCCAACAAAAAGTACGGCTTCTCCGCCAAAGAGACCCTGAATCTTATGCAGAGCCTGTATGAGCGCCACAAAGTTCTGACCTATCCCAGAACCGATTCTCGATATATTAGTTCTGATATTGTTCCCACCTTGAAAGAACGGCTGGAGGCCGTGAAGGTGGGCCCCTACCGCGCTCTGGCGGGGAAGGCCGCCAAACAGGATTTTCGCGGAAAGCTGCCCTATGTCAATGACGGAAAGGTGTCGGATCACCACGCCATTATCCCCACAGAGCAGTTTGTACAGCTGCAGGCCATGAGCCTGGAAGAGCGGAAGATCTATGATCTGGTACTGCGCCGGTTCCTGGCGGCGCTGCTGCCGGCCGCGGTGTTCCGGGAGGTTTCCCTGACCGGGGAGGCAGCCGGGGAAGAATTTACCGCCCGGGGCAGAAATCTGGTGCTTCCGGGATGGCGAGAAGCCTATGAAGAACCGGTGGAAGAAGAGGAGACGGAGGAGGACGCCCCTCAAAATCAGAATCTTCCCAGGGTACAGGAAGGGCAGCGGCTGAAGATCCAATCTGTCCGGCGGACGGAGGGAAAGACCAAACCGCCGGCCCGTTTCACGGAGGCCACCCTGCTTTCCGCCATGGAAAATCCGGTCCGCTATCTGGAGGAGAAAAACGGAGCCCTGGCCAGAACTCTGGGGGAGACCGGGGGACTGGGCACGGTAGCCACCCGGGCGGATATCATTGAAAAATTATTTCACACCTTTCTGCTGGAGAAAAAGGGCAGTGAGATCCTGATTACCTCCAAGGCGAGACAGCTGCTGAAGCTGGTGCCGGAGGATCTGAAAAAACCGGAGCTGACGGCCCGCTGGGAGCTGCAGCTGTCCCGGATGGCAAAGGGAGAACTGAAGCGGGAAGAGTTTATGAAGAAAATCCGGGAATACGCCAAAGATCTGATCCGGGAGATCCGGACAGAGGAAGGAGTCTTCCGCCACGAAAATATCACCGGCAAGATCTGCCCCCGCTGCGGCAAACGGCTGCTGGCGGTAAACGGAAAAAACGCGAAGCTGCTGGTGTGCCAGGATCGGGAGTGCGGCTACCGGGAGACCGTCTCACGGACTACCAACGCCCGCTGTCCCGTGTGCCATAAGCGCATGGAGCTGGTGGGAAAAGGAGAAAGCGCCATGTTTGTCTGCGCCTGCGGCCATAAGGAAAAGCTGTCAAAATTTGAGGAGCGCAGGAAGAAGGAGGGGGCCGGAGTGACAAAAAGAGATGTGGCCCGGTATCTGGCAAAGCAGAAAGAAGCGGAAAAACCCGTAAACAACAGCTTCGCGGAAGCTCTGAAAAACATTAAGCTCTCTTGACAGGGCATCAGAAAAAAAGTAAGATTGATAGAAATGTAACTATCCGGTTCCGGGCAGCGGCCCGGGCCGGACAGCTGCCCAGAATGCAGAAGAAAGAAAGGATGGATGAGATGACGGCAGAGTGGAACAGCGATATGGAACAGCGGTTTGAAGAACTGGTAGAGCGCAGCCGGAAATCCGGCAGGATCGATCCGGCTCTGTATACAGAATATGATGTGAAAAGAGGACTTAGAGATTCCACGGGAAAGGGAGTGCTCACGGGCCTTACGGAGATTTCCGATGTCATGGGCTTCGGGGTCAGAAGCGACGGGCAGAAGGTGCCCATCGACGGCGAACTTTTTTATCAGGGCTACAATGTGGGAGAACTGATCAAAGGCTTTGAAAACCGTCGGTTTGGCTTTGAGGAGGTTACTTACCTGCTGCTGTTCGGGGAGCTGCCCAACAAGAAACAGCTCAGAGAATTTATTGATATCCTCAGCTACTGCCGGGAGCTTCCGGAGGAGTTTACCCGGGATGTAATCATGAAAGCCCCCAGCGCCAATATGATGAACTCCCTGCAGAAATGTGTGCTGACCCTGTACTCCTACGATGAGAAGCCGGAGGACACCAGCATCACCAATATTCTCTGGCAGGAGCTGGGGCTGATTGCCAAGATGCCTCTGCTGGCTGTTTACAGCTATCATACATACCGCCATTATCATCTGAAAGGGAACCTGTTCATCCGCAATCCCAGACCGGAGCTTTCTCTGGCGGAGAACCTGCTGCAGATGCTCCACCCGGACGGAAAGTACACAGAACTGGAGGCCAAAGTGCTGGATGTGGCCCTGGTGCTTCACGCGGAGCACGGCGGCGGAAATAACTCCACGTTTACCACCCATGTGGTATCCTCCTCAGGCACGGACACCTATTCGGCGGTGGCGGCTTCCCTGGGTTCTCTGAAGGGCCCCAAACACGGCGGAGCCAACCTGAAAGTGCAGGAGATGTTCGAAGACATCAAGGCCCATGTGGCGGACTGGGAGGATGAAGAAGAACTGAAAAAGTATCTGACCGGAATCCTGGACGGCCAGGCCTTCGACCACGCGGGATTGATTTACGGCATGGGCCATGCGGTCTATACCCTTTCGGATCCCAGAGCGGTGATTCTCAAAGACTACGCCAGAAGACTTTCCGTGGAAAAAAATCTGGAGAAAGAATTCAGACTGTATGAAGCGGTGGAGCGCATCGGCGGAGCGTGCATTGCCAGAAAAAGAAGACTTCTGAAACCGGTCTGCGCCAATGTGGACTTTTTCAGCGGCTTTGTGTACACCATGCTGGGCCTTCCCAAAGAGCTGTACACGCCTCTCTTTGCCATCGCCAGAATTTCCGGCTGGGCAGCCCACCGGATCGAGGAGCTGGTCAACGACGGCAAAATCATCCGTCCCGCTTATAAATATGTGGGACATCACAGAACCTACAAAGACTTTGAAGAGAGAGACTGATTTTAAAGAGCCTTCCCAAAAATTTTGGGAAGGCCTTGTTGTATGTTTTTGTCTGTGTTAGCCTTTTTTGGAGAGAAAAAATCTGCTGTCTAAAAGAAAAAAGGAGGGATACACAGCAATGAGGAACAAGAAAAAAGCTCTGGGACTTTTGATAGCTGCGGCGCTGCTGCTGCCGGCGGTTCCGGTTTCCGCCGCGGAAGCTTCTTCCGTGGGGATCGTTACCGGAGATCAGGGGCTGGTTACCTATACCGGCCCGGCGGAAGGCCAGGGACAGAACGGAGGAACATGGTCCTGGGACGGAGCGGGAACCCTGACGCTAAACCAGTACAACGGAGGCCGTATTTACGCGGAAGGGGATCTGACGGTTATTCTGGAGGGAACCAATGTGATCGCCCGGCAGTCGGATGAAAACAATCCCAACCGGCCCGGCCTGCTGGTGGAGAACGGAGATCTGCTGATCACTGACGACGGCCAGGGGGAGGATTCCCTGAGCGTTGCCGTAGGAGATTACCAGGAAAATATGCGCTGGGGCGGCGCCATCCGTACCCATATGGGAAATCTGACCATTCAGGGCACCAGCGTGTCCACAGACTGGAATGCCTATATCCGTGACGGAAATCTTCCCTCCGGCTCCATTTTTGCCCTGGGAGGCAATGTATACATCCGGGATTCCTACGTAAACGCCCATGTAGAGAACAATCACAACGGAACAGCTGCCGCCATTATGGCCAGCGGCTACAACAATGGAATGAGCATAGACAGCACCGAGGGAGGTTCTGTCTACATCTGGGATTCTCAGGTGGAAGCCAGGGCGGACAAGATCAACTCAGAACTGCTGGTGCAGACCATCTACGGCATTTACGCCTATTCCAATATTCAGGTGAAGCCGGTGATCCAGATCAGCAACTCCTATGTAGCTGCCTACGGAGCCGGAGCGCCCTCTGTGGCCCGGGCCATGTATGCCGTAGGACGGGAAGGTCAGGGAGAAGGGCCGCAGGAAGGGAAGATCCTTATAGATGAAGCCAGCACCTTCCCGGAAGGATTTTACATAGAGCCCTACGCATATTATGACAGCACCAATGTGCTGACCTGGTGGGGAGAAGACGCCCACTACGGAACCCTTTACGGTGTAAATTACATCTACGAGGGAGCACTGCCGGAAAACGCCCCCGCTCTGCCGGAAACAGAGCGCTATATGAAAGGGGAGACCGTTCGGCTGCAGGAAGCGCCCGCTCTGGAGGGATATACCTTTTCCGGATGGACCGTGAAAAATCTGGAGGTTCAGGACGGAACCTTCCTGATGCCCGGAGAAGAAGTAGTGGTCTCCGGTAGCTGGACCAAAAATCCAGATCCGGAGAAATACCAGGTATCCTACCAGTATGAGGGGGAAGTGCCGGAGAATGCGCCCGCGCTGCCTGAGACTGCCTTTTATGAGGAAGGAGAGACTGTAACCGCGGCTTTGGAGCCGGAAGCAGAGGGATACACCTTCTCCGGCTGGAAGACAGAGGATGCCGCGCTGGAAAACGGCAGCTTTCAGATGCCTGCCGGGGCGGTGGTGCTCACCGGCAGCTTTGAAAAAATACCGGAACCGGTGAAAACCTATGAAGTCATTTATAAATACGAAGGGAAAGTTCCGGAAAAGGCCCCCGAACTGCCAAAGACCCTTTCCTATGAAGAAGGAGAGCTTGTAAAGACAGCGGAGGAGCCGGCGCTGGAGGGCTATAGATTTTCCGGATGGAAAGCGGATAATCTGGAAACCGAGGACGGCGCCTTTCGTATGCCGGCGGAAACAGTGACGTTACGGGGCAGCTTTGAAAAAATAAAACCCGCGGCCACAGCCGCTCCCTCAAAAGCCCCTTCCGCAGCGCCGTCCGGGCTTCACACCTCCTCTCCCGGGACCGGAGATCCCTCCGGCTATCTGCCTGCGGCGCTCTGCACCTTGGCAGCGGCGGGAATGTCCGGCCTCACAGTGCTGAAAAAACGATTTAAAAAAGAATGCTGAAATGGTAGGCTTCTGCCTTGAACTGCTTTTACGCTTTTTCCGGCCGGGTCCGCAATCCAGTATTCCCGCACGCCTGCACCTGCATAAAGATTCAGCTTTCGGATATAGTCATGACTGGAATTGCCGGGAGAGACAATCTCAATGCTCCAGTCAGGCGCACCGGTGCAGCCCTGTTCCGTGAGTATGTTTGTCAAGAAAAAATACTTGACATGGATTTCGCAACAATGCCGTAAATATGCGGCTTTCCAGAGTTGAGGTTCTGATTTTGTGACAATCCTGTGACAAATTTATTCGAAAAGAATATTTATCAAAAAGATGAAGCACCCTGCTCGGTTGTGAGTGGGGTGCTTTTACAGTAGTTTTATTCCAGGGGATTTGTTTTGATAGAGGTGGATTCATACTCTTCTTTCAGTTTGACCAGATTCTCCTGTATCGCCACCAGAAAGGCACGGTTCAAATAAGCGGAATCAACATATCCATTTTTCCCTTTGATAACGCTTTTGTAATTTTTCCCTAGCCGCTTATTATATTCCTCAGTCTTTTTGACCTCTTCCTCTGTAGGTTCATATTCAAAATCAAGATAGGCTTCCAGATTGTCAAAAAAATGCTGTCCGGCTTTTGTCGTCAATAATAGATTCAATATCTGGAGCGGCTTACTGTGCTTCTGCTTTTTTTTGCATATTTCCTGTTTGGTTTTCTCAATGTTCTCTTCTGGGAATGCCGCCTTTCTCTCGCGCAAATAATCGTTGAGCGCATCCATGTCTGAAACCGGCCCATCATAGAATTCATCCTGAAACACCGGCCTTTTTATCCACCAGTTTTGTATGTTCTTTATTGCTTCCTCTGTAAGTCCAGTTTCCTGCGTTATAAATTTCTGGTCATGTGTTTTTGCATCCATCCGGCCCAGCAGGTAATCTGCGTCGCAGTGAAACAGATTGCAGATATTATTCATCTCATAGCTTCCGGGTATGCCATATTTTTGCCACTCACGCAAGGTCTTGACCGTAACGGGAGGATTAATTCTTTCGCTGATCTGTCCCTGCGTACTGCCATCTTTTTCACATACTTCCTTGAATCTCTTTCCACAAATAGGTAATTTATTACCTTTTTTCATTTTATTTTCCTCCATAATAGGTCATAAAACGGTAATTTACTTCCTATACATCGTAACATATAATGAAATCAGAAACAAGAGGACAACAACAAAAAAACAAGGAGAACCAATTATGAATCGCAGGAAAAACGAATTCACTGGAACTGTAGAACCCCGAATGTTAGATGTCTCTGGTCTCTGTATCTACCTAAACATGGGACGCAACCGGGCAGTAGAATTTGCCAGAGACGCGGGAGCAGAGAAACGAATCGGGCGGCGCTGCCTGTACGACAAGCGAACACTGGACAAAGCACTGGATGATCTGACCGAGGCATAACGAATGGAAGTGGACACATGACGCTAAAAGAATGTGCTTTAGAATACACCGGGATGGGCCTGGCCGTGTTCCCGCTCAGAGCAAGAAACAAGACACCGGCAACGAAAAACGGCTGCAAGGATGCCACCACAGACCAGAAGCAGATTGCGTCCTGGTGGAATCGGTGGCCAGACGCCAATATCGGAATAGCGACCGGCAGCGTATCCGGCGGCCTGGTGGTGATCGACCTGGACAGGGATGAAGAGAAAGGCCGTGATGGCTATGAAATTCTTCAGGAATGGCAGAGGCAGCATGGACAGCTTCCGGATACCTGCCAGAGCATTACTGGCCGGGGAGGCTACCATCTGTTATACAGAGACACGGCAGAGCATCGAAACGCCCAGGCGCTTTTTGAAGGCGTTGACATCCGGGGAGAGGGCGGCTACATTGTGGCCCCGCCGAGTATTCATCCGAACGGCCACACTTATGAATGGGAACAGGGGCCGGATGAGTTTGAAATCGCCCAGGCGGATGACCTGGTCAGGAAATTCATAAAGGGGCCAAAGAAGGAACAGCAGCAGTATCTCCATCAGCCGGAAATGATTCCGGAAGGGCAAAGGGTTTCTACTCTGGTGTCCCTGATCGGCAGCCAGAGAGCAAAAGGACTTGGAGATGCGGCAATACGGGCAGCAGTCCAGGCAGAGAATGAGGAGAAATGCAGCCCGCCGCTGACGGATCAGGAGTTGGAGAAAGAAGTTTTTCCAGCACTGAAAAGAGATTGGCTTCCGGATCATCCGTATACGGTAACTGTAGGGCCTGACAGGAAAACACATACCGCCAAGCCATTCAATTTTTATGTTGAAAAGGCCGGGGATGTAATTGTTAAAGATCCAGAATGGCTGATTCCCGGATACATACCGAAATACGGAATTACTACTATAGCGGGTGAGGGCGGTGTCGGAAAAACGTCAATTTGGTGCTCTCTGGTGGCAAGCATCACAACAGGAAAACAGTCTTTTCTTTTAGGCGAACAGATTCCTTTTGAGAACAATCCGGAGAATGTGTTGGTATTATCCGCAGAAGACTCCTGGTCTTATGTGCTGCGGCGCCGACTGGAAGCCTGTGGCGCTGATCTTGACCGTATCGGGTTTATTTCTCCGGAAGATGAGCGCTTTGTGGATCTGAATTTTAACGGAGATCTGTTGGAAGGGATTATTGAAACGAACCGGCCAAGCGTGATTGTGTTTGATCCGCTACAGGCGTTTGTTCCGGAAAATCTGAGGATGGGAGATCGGAACGCCATGCGGAAATGCTTCTCCCCGCTGATCGGTTACGGAGAGCAGTACAAACTCACTTCTATTATTATCGCCCATGCGAATAAGCAGGGCGGTGTATGGGGACGTAAGCGGATCGCTGACAGTTCTGATATCTGGGATGCTTCCCGGTCTGTTCTCATGGTGGGAACTACTTCAGAGGACGGTGTACGGTACATATCCCACGAAAAGTCAAACTGGGGTCGACTGAAAAACACAGTCCTTTTTACCCTGGAGGATTGTGTGCCAACGTTCAAATGTTACTCAACCAAGAAGGATAAGGATTTTATTCAGGCAGACGCACGGGAGCGGAATATCCGGCCAGTTGTGGAAGATACGAAGGAGTTTATCATCGATACGCTCAAAGAGCGGGGCCAGATGGAAGTATCAGAGTTGGACGAGCTGGCAAAGGCGACAGGGATCAGCAAAAACGCTATGCGAGACGCAAAGGCAGCATTGAAGAAAGAGCACACCACTCATACATGGTCGATAGGATACGGAAAAGATAAAAAGTTTTATATGTCTCTTAAAGACCCTGAGAAAATCAACAAGTAAATGAAAAAACCTTATTTTATACGGGTTTACTTTATTTGAGGGTAATCCGCAAGTAAGCAAGTAAGCAGTATATTTACTTGAGGATAACCGCAAGTAAATAAAATCCAGTATTTATGCGGGTTTGCGCTTTACTTGTTGGTTTTCCCAGTGTATATAAGAGCGGCCGGCGAGTAAGAAAGAAAATGGAGAAAATCTTATGAAAATGAATTTACAGTTTTTTGGAACGCCAGTGGAAGAAACTATTGATATGCTGGAGGAAGTAGACGAGAACACCAGTAATCTGGATGCAGCAACACAGATTGAATTGGCAAAGCTGGTACAACTCAAGCGGATCGCGGATATCTTAGAAAAGTATGGCGACACATTAACAAGTATCAGCTCAGCTCTCGGAGATTTGTCTGACTGTACTGACGGAGATATTTTTGCAGGAAAAGCACTGATTGTCAGGAGAGGTTAAAAATAAGCCCCATAGAGAGCGGGAACTCTCTACAGGGCAGCAGCACAAGGCCGGAGCCATGCACCAAAACACATACCTATCATAGCATGATTCCGGCCGGAAAGGAACGAAAAAATGATTAAAGAATTATTGCCAACGGGTAAAGAGAACGCAATCAGCTCCAAAGAGCTGGCGCAGTTGGCCGGATGCACCAGCGTTCGGGAGCTTCAACAAGTTATCGCTGCGGAGCGGGATGCCGGAGCGGTTATCCTAAGCAGTACAAAAGGCGGCTACTTCCTGCCGGCCAATAAGCAGGAGATAAAAGAATTCTGTGCTACATTGACCAGCCGGGGGAGGAATACCTTTGCAGCATTACGGAGCGCCAGAAAAGCGCTGCGAGAATAGAATTTTGTATCTGTGAAAAGCAAATGGTTTTTCAGAAAAGCAAAAAAGCAAATGGTTTTTAAAGAGCAGAACGGCACGTAACCGCTCCACTCTCCTGTCACCTGATAATTTAATTTTACAGGAGGGAGCGGGACGTGTCAAACGAGGAAATTGTAATCAGAATCAAAGCGGGAATTGATGGAGCGGCCAACATGGAACTGTTATATACCCAAAACAGAGGTATGCTCTGCAAAATAGCCTCGAAATACCAAAGCTATGCAGAATATGACGATCTGCTGCAGGAGGGCTTTGTCGGCCTGTGTAACGCTGTGGACGCCTGGGAGCCAGAAGGCGGTGCTTCCTTTATTGCCTATGCAGTGTTCTGGATTCGCCAGGCTATGCAGCGGTATATTGAGAATAACGGGAGCTGCATGCGTATCCCTTCCGGCCAGCAGCAGAAGATCCGAAAGTATAAGAGGACGTGCGCTCAATACCTGAAGCTGCTGGGCCGTGAGCCTGCGGACTGGGAACTGTGCCGGCTTCTGGATGTGAGCCGGGATGCTTTACGACATATCCGGGAGGATGCCGGAAAGAGCCAGATCAGAAGCCTGAACACCCCTTTGAGTGAGGATGGGGAGCTGTCGCTGGAAGATACTATTCCGGATCAGCGGGACGATTATGCCGCAGTGCTGGATAAAGTACAGAATGATGAGCTGGGAGCGGTACTCTGGCCGATGGTGGACGAACTGGGGGAGCGGCCGGCATTGGTATTACGTATCAGATACCAGGACGGCAAGACGCTGAAAGAAACAGGAGAAGCCCTGGGATGTGGCTTACACCAGGCCAGCGGTATAGAATCAAACGCCCTGCGGACACTCCGGCGGCCCCGGTATGCGGACAGGCTCCGGCCGTTCCTGTATGACGAAGAGCTAAGAAGCAGAGCCATGCACGGGACAGGAGCACAGCGCTTCCGGGATACATGGATAAGCGCAACGGAGAGAGAAGCCCTGAAGATGTATATGCAGGAGGACGTAAGAGAGATATCCCCCCCCAGGTGGTCAAATAATGAACTTTCGTCATCTTCACTGGCGGGGGTAACTGCTTCCAAAAGCGGGAGAAGTTGGAAATAAATTCCCGGAGAAGCTGGAACTTTACCCCCTTTATGAAAATGACGCTGTTTTTATACAACATTACCCCCGCCAGTGGGGTGTCCTCCTGCCAGGAATCTTTATGCCTGGGGGGATGTCCTCCTGCCGGATGAACTTTGAAAATCGGATATTGTACGGCTGACGGGATTATGCTAAGATGTGTGCATGGGAAACCAGAGCACATAAAGGCGGCCTACCCTCCATCTTCGGAGGGGCAAACCCTCCAGACGAAAGAAAGGAGGGCGATGCCGATGAATGTTACATATTCGGACTTGTTCCAGATTGGAATGTTCATTGTAGCCCTCGTGGGATTGTGTTATACAATCTTTCGGGGAAAGAAATAGCCGCCCACTACTGCCAATAGTGAACGGCTGTGTAAAACAGTTGTTGTAGTTATTTGGGGGTAGGCCGTGTGTTTCTGGCTTCCCTTTTGTGTCTTAACTATACCACATCTCTGCCGGGATTTCAAGAATCCGGGGTAATCTCCTGCTGAATTATTCAGCGTCCCGCTCCATCCGTTCATCAATAGCCTTTTTGATATAGCCATTCACGGATTCATTTGCCTTCTCCGCTGCTGCTTTGATTTCCTCGTACTTCTCTTTCTGGACATCCAGGGGGATGCGCTTAAGGCTTTTTTTGGCGTAATTGTAACGAGCTTGTTTTTGACTTTCAGTTAATGGCATGGCAACACCTTCTTTCTTGAAAAATAACCAGTACCTGCAATAGGTAAACCTTTTCCACTGTACCTAAATTATATCATGAAATGCAACACATGTACATGTACAATATATACAGAAATATATGTACATGTTTGTATATGATGCCAATTGAAATATACATGTACATGTATTATAATATAACCATAATAAAACAAAGGCAAAGCGAAAGCCGGTTGGAGTACCGCAAGGGAAACTAAGAAGGCGACGTAACACCGGGAAACAGGATAAGGGGATAATGAGACGGTCAACGTACCTAAGATACTTTAAAGCCTGCCGGGGCTGAAGCCAGAAAGGAGCAGGAACAATGGCAAAATTAACACCGATCAGGGCCATCAGAAAGAAATGCCTGGACTGCTGCTGCGGTCAGCAGGCAGAGGTTAGAAGCTGTATGATAAAAACCTGTGCGCTTTACCCGTACAGAATGGGTCATAGGCCCAAAGACGAGGAAAGTATCACTGAAAGCAGTTAAATTGAAAAATCCTTAGCTACGTGGGGGTTTTTCAGCACAGAAAGGAAGGTGGAAGGAATGAAGTACAATCTCAGGCAGATCATGACCAGGGCATGGAAGCTGTTCCGTGAAAAAGGGCTGGCGTTTGCTGAAGCTCTTCACCGGGCATGGCTCTCCGCAAAGGCGGCAGCGGTTAATGAGAAACGGATCGAAGCCGCAAAGGGAGCGGCCGGCATAACAGAGGAAACCAATACGTGGAGCGGCTGGAAGAAATCAGGCTATGAAGTAATCCACGGCAGCAAGGCCCTCTTTGGTGCAGAACTGATCTGGGGAAGCCGCGGGGATGGCGCAATTTATAAGGCGCGGTTCTTTGGCCGCTCCCAGGTGCAGGGAATCGTAACTGAATAACAAAAAGCCCTTGCCAGTGCGCCAACACTGACAGGGGCCGCCACAATAGCCGGAGCTATCTAAGAACATAACCAGTATAGCAGACATCCGGCGGGAAGGACAAGAGAAAGTTGCAAACAAAACGCTTGGATTATGAGTTACTGGTAATTATTCATGAGGCAACGAAATTACCACAAGCAGATTTTGAATTATTTAAGATCGTGGCTCAAAGTTTGGCCGGCTCTGCAAGAGTGGCGGCAATAATTAGGATCATTGAACAGCTTCGGCCTAAATTGATCGAGATGAAATCATAGCAGAAAGGACAAGAAAAGCATGAAAAAAGTAAATGAAATTGACACATCGGAATTAAAAGAAATATGGGCTGCTCTTGATGGAACTGAGCTGCCACACGACAGGATTCTGGCGATAAGCAAACAGAGTGATAATAAAGCGGACGCGGCGCTGGCCGGTTATGCTCTGGGATTTTATAACGGCAGGAAACACGAACAGGAAAGGGAGGCAGCAGAACATGAACAACGGTGAAATGCGGGAAAATATTTGCAATTCCGTCAAAAAAATGGACGAGAACCATCTCCGCTGCATGTATGCCTTCCTTGAGGGAATGGGCAAAATTCAACCAAAAGAGCCATCTCCCGGTGAGGACATCATAAGCACAGCAATAAGAACCGCTCCAAAGATTCCGGAAGATTACCAGCTTACAGCGGAAGAATTTCAGACCATAGCAGATGTAGCAAGCGATGATTATTACCTCATATCTTACGGCTTCTGCCTGGGCTTCCACCGGGGACAGCAGGCGCTTGCGGAGGAACATCAAGGCATTTTGGAAGAGATGGAGAGAATCAAGAGCCCGGAATATCTGGATCTTGTAAAGCGGTTCGCACATAAGTTAGGAGAAAACGAATGACAGATGAGAAATTGATCGAACAAAAATATGACCAATACGAAGCGGCGCCGGAAATCCTGGAGCATTATCGTAATATGGATCAGGCATTTAACGAATACGTGGCTGCATTGACAAAGAACGCTTTTTATCAGGGATTCCAATACGGTGCAGGACAGAAGAAGTAACTACATCCGGGCGGGGCTTTATGTCCCGCTCCCACTTGCATTTCAAAGGATGGTGCTTAAATGGCAAGAAAAGATAAAAACGGAAGAAATCTCAAAACGGGAGAATATTACGATTCCAAAAATAGACGCTATATGTTCCGCAAAATGATTGACGGGGACAGGGTGACCATTACAGCGGACACGCTGCTTGATCTGAGAAAACAGGAAAATGAATTGCTATGCCGGATGGATAAAGGAAACCGATGCAATACCCGGAACGCAAGAATGACATTAAACGCATATTTTGAATTCTGGTGGGAGACTTTTGCAAAGAGCGGGAGAAAAGCGACGACATGCACTAATTATAAATCTTATTACGGTACATATATCCGGAATACGACCGTCGGGAAAAAGATAATTTCCAAAATTACAAAGGCAGATCTGCAGAAAATCATAAACGAAATGGCAGAATGTGGGAAGGCGAAGTCTACAATGCGAAACTTGAAAAGTTGTTTGAATAATGTGCTGGAATGCGCTGTTGATGATGATATTATTTTAAAAAATCCGGCTAAGAACCTGCAGATACCACAGACGGAGACAACCCAGCGGGAAGCGATGAACGAAAAGGACATCATGTTATTTATGGAGTTTGTAAAAAATAATAGCAGATACTCTTATGCATATCCGGCTTTTGTAGCACTATTCAATCTCGGTCTAAGAATTGGAGAATTGGCTGCCTTGACATGGAAGGACATAGATTTTAAATCAGATACGGTAAATATTACAAAGACAGTGAACCGGTATAGGAAAGCGGATTACGGTTTTACGTTGGGCGTGGCTTCTCCAAAGAGCAAAACGTCTGTAAGGGTTATAATTATGAATAATATTGTGAGGACAACCCTCTTGAAGCTAAAAATGCAAAACAGGACAGCCATTTCCGTGTTGCCGTTTGTGGATGATTCGGGACATGTAAGAGGGCACGTGTCAGGATTTATATTTGCGAACAGCTATGGGCGGGTATGGAGCGAACCGTCATTTCTGGAACTGATTCATCGGATCATAGAGCGGCATAACAAAGAAGCAGAGAAAAATAACACTGAGCCGCTCCCGGATTTTTGTCCGCACATGGCCCGGCATACCTATGCAAGCCTGGCGTATTCTGCCGGAGCAGATGTTAAAATTGTTAGTCATATTTTAGGCCATGCTTCCACATCGGTAACCCTGGATACTTATACGCACTTAACAGAAGAGAAAAAGCGAGAGCAGAACGCTGTGATACAGTCAATCCTTATTTCGTAATCCTGTGACAATTTTTGTGACAATTCTTTGACAAAAATGAGGAAAAACATAAATAAATACGGTATTTGATAAAAAGCAGGATTTCCATGAAATGCCCATTTTATGCGGCTTTAGAGCCTTGATAAACAAGGATAAAAATACCATCGTCAAGAAAAAATACTTGACAGCAATCGCTGCCTGTAGTATAGTGTCTACGGTGACACGCATGGAAAAGTTTGTGCAGCAGACATTTTTATATGATTTTTACGGCGAACTGCTGACGGAGCATCAGCGGCAGGTCTACGAGCAGGTGGTGTTTGAGGATCTGTCCCCCAGCGAGGCAGCCCAAAATCAGGGCATCAGCCGGCAGGGAGTCCACGATCTCATCAAGCGCTGCAACCGGATTCTGGAGGACTATGAGTCCAGGCTTCACCTGGTGGAAAAGTTCCTGAAGATCCGGGACAATGTCAGGAGAATCCAGCAGCTGACGGACCGTGAGAACGGGGATTCTGTGGAAGAGCGCATGAGAGAGATCCGGCGGATCTCTTCGGATATTCTGGAGGAATTATAATTCATGGCATTTGAGAGCTTAACAGAAAAACTGCAGAATGTATTCAAGAAGCTGAGAAGCAAAGGCAGGCTTACGGAGGCAGATGTAAAGGCTTCCCTGAAGGAAGTAAAGATGGCTCTTCTGGAGGCGGATGTCAGCTTCAAGGTTGTAAAACAGTTTGTCAATGCCGTTCAGGAACAGGCCATCGGGCAGGACGTGATGAACGGACTGAATCCCGGCCAGATGGTTATTAAGATTGTCAACGAGGAACTGGTAAAGCTGATGGGCTCCGAGACCACAGAGCTGAAGCTGAAGCCCGGAAATGAAGTTACGGTGATTATGATGGCCGGCCTTCAGGGCGCGGGAAAAACCACTACCACCGCCAAGATCGCCGGAAAACTGAAGGCGAAGGGCAGGAGGCCTCTGCTGGCTGCCTGCGACGTTTACCGGCCGGCTGCTATTAAACAGCTGGAGCTGGGAGGCGAAAAGCAGGGCGTGGAAGTCTTCTCCATGGGGGATAAACAGAACCCGGTCAATATTGCCAAAGCGGCGGTGGAACACGCCAGAAGCCACGATCAGAATGTGGTGATCCTGGATACCGCAGGCCGGCTGCACATTGACGAGGATATGATGCAGGAGCTGATTTCCATCAAGGAAGCCGTGCAGGTAGATCAGACTCTGCTGGTGGTGGACGCCATGACCGGACAGGACGCGGTCAATGTGGCGGAGCTTTTTAACAATAAAGTCGGCATTGACGGGGTGGTTCTCACCAAGATGGACGGAGACACCCGGGGCGGCGCCGCGCTTTCCATTAAGGCTACCTGCGGAAAACCCATTCTCTTTGTGGGTATGGGTGAAAAGCTTTCGGATCTGGAGCAGTTCTATCCGGACCGGATGGCTTCCAGGATTCTGGGCATGGGCGATGTCATGAGCCTGATTGAAAAGGCCCAGGCCAATCTGGACGAAACCAAAGCCAAGGAAATGGAAAAAAAGCTTCGGAAAGCCCAGTTTGGTTTCGACGATTATCTGGAAAGCATGAACCAGATGAAAAAAATGGGCGGTATATCCAGCGTGCTGGGGATGATCCCGGGGCTGGGAGGCAAAATGAAGGATCTGGAAGGCATGATTGATGAGAAGGATATGGCCAGAAAGGAGGCCATTATCTACTCCATGACTCCGGCAGAGCGGTCCAATCCTGATCTGCTGAATCCCTCCAGAAAAGCCAGGATCGCCAGAGGCGCGGGCGTGGACATGGCGGAGGTAAACCGTTTTGTCAAGCAGTTTGAGCAGACCCGGAAAATGATGAAACAGATGCCGGGGCTGGCAAAAGGAAAAAAAGGCAGATTCGGAGGTTTCAAATTCCCGTTTTAACCGGAAATTTGTTCTCAAATAGACATTTTACACAGGGAGGTGAAAAAGAGATGGCAGTAAAAATTCGTTTAAGAAGAATGGGACAGAAAAAGGCACCCTACTATAGAATCGTTGTGGCTGACGCCAGATCTCCGAGAGACGGAAGATTTATCGAGGAAATCGGTACCTACGACCCCAACCAGGAGCCCAGCGCTTACAGCGTGGATGAAGAGGCAGCTAAGAGATGGCTGGCTAACGGCGCACAGCCCACAGAAGTGGTCGGCAAGATTTTCAAACTGGCCGGCATTCAGAAGTAAAGCGGCTGCGGAGGTGTCTTGAGATGAAAGAATTAGTTGAAGTAATCGCGAAATCTCTGGTTGACAATCCGGACCAGGTAGTCGTAACCGAGACAGAGAAGGGTGATGAGCTGCTGGTCGAGCTGAGAGTAGCTTCCTCTGATATGGGGAAGGTCATCGGCAGACAGGGGCGTATCGCCAAGGCAATCCGCTCCGTGGTGAAGGCAGCCTCCTCCAAATCGGACAAAAAGGTTGTAGTTGAAATTTTGTAATCAAAAAACTGCCGTATACAGAAATCCGGAATCTCCGATTTTCTGCCGCGGCAGTTTTTTTGCGCGGTCTGTCCGGCAGGCGGCGGCTGCGCGCGGATCGGGCAGGAGAGCAATATAGGGAAGAAAGGACAGGAAAAAAGATGGAAGATTATCTGAAAGTGGGAGTCATCACCTCCACCCACGGGCTCAGAGGGGAAGTGAAGGTATTTCCCACCACAGATGATCCGGAGCGTTTCCGGAAACTGAAAAAAGTATATCTGAGAACCGGGAAAGAACAGCTGTGTCTGCAGGTGGCCGGCGTTAAATTTTTTAAAAATATGGTAATTCTGAAGTTCAAAGGTCTGGAGGATATCAGCCAGGTGGAAGCCTTCCGTCAGGGAGAACTGTATGTAGAGCGCAAAGACGCGGTGCCCTTAGGAGAAAACGAGTATTATATCGCCGATCTCCTTGGCATGGAGGTGGTGCTGGACACGGGAGAATCCCTGGGAAGGCTGAAGGATGTTCTGTCCACAGGGGCCAATGATGTCTATATTGTGGACTCTGAAAAATACGGGGAAGTATTGATTCCGGCTATAAAACAGTGTATTATAAAAACGGATGTACCCAGAGGAATCATGACTGTTCATCTGCTTCCCGGGCTGCTTCCGGAATCCTGAACAAAGGAGGAAAAGATGAAAAAGTGTATATACTGCGGCGCGGACATGGAGGATCAGGCAAAATTCTGCTCCGTCTGCGGAAATCTTGCGCAGAATGCGTCAGAAGATCCGTATCCGCCTTACGGAAACCCAAACCGTTATCCGCCGCCTGCCTATATGCAGCAGAGAACCAACGGAATGGCCATCGCTTCATTGGTTCTGGGAATTGTCAGCGTATTTTTTAACGCGTTTCTGCTGGCACCCTCTGTTCTGGCCATTGTTTTCGGCGTGATGGCCCGGGGACAGATTGCGCGGGATCCCTCTCAGGGAGGAAGCGGAATGGCTCTGGCAGGACTGATTCTGGGAATCGTTTTTCTGATCGTGTACGCGGTCGCCATTGTGATCGGCCTGTTCATAGGGCAGGCTGCCCTGGAGTCCTGGGAGATCTATTTCCATGTCTGAGCAGAGGGAATCCGGCCGTCCGGCAGGTATGGATTTTTATGTGCTGACTCTGTTTCCGGATATGATCCGGCAGGCCTTAGAGGTCAGTATTCTGGGGCGGGCTTCCCGGAAAGGCCTGATCCGGGTGCAGACGGTCAATATCCGGGATTTTTCCGAGGACAGGCACATGCGGGTGGACGATTATCCCTACGGCGGAGGCGCCGGGATGGTCATGGAGGCAGAACCTGTGTGCCGTGCCATTGAATCTGTGGAGCAGCGCTCCCAAAAGAGACGCCGGGTGATTTATCTGACGCCTCAGGGCCGGGTGCTGAATCAGACCATAGTGGAGGAGCTGGCAAAGGAAGAGGAGCTGGTTCTCCTCTGCGGCCATTACGAGGGCATAGACGAGAGGGTCCTAGAGGAAAAAGTAACAGATTATATTTCCATCGGGGACTATGTCCTTACCGGCGGGGAGCTGGGGGCGCTGGTGCTCATCGACGCGGTTTCCAGATTTGTGCCGGGAGTCTTGAGCAATGAGGAGTCCGCGCAGTTTGAGTCCCTGCAGGACAATCTTCTGGAATACCCCCATTATACCAGGCCGGAGGTCTGGCGGGGAAGGGCGGTGCCGGAGGTGCTGCTCTCCGGGGATCACCGGAAGATCGAGGCATGGAGACATGAAAAGTCCCTGGAAAGAACCGGCGAGAGGCGGCCGGATCTTCTGGAAAAAAGCTTCCGGACAGTGGGATGCTGGTATGGAGGCGAGAGGGCCCGCTCCCCGGCGGAGGAGCTGACCCGGTGGGTGTCCAGATATGGAAGCCTCATGGACTATGACCGCAGAAAACTGCAGAAGCAGTGCCGCGTCATGGAAAAACAGGAACTTCTTCTGCTGGCTGTGGATCTGGAGGCAGAATGGCCGAAAGAGGGGAATCCTTTCCGGAATTTAAGGGGACGGGAAACGCCTCTGGCACTCTTGACCCTGAGGGGAAGCCGGGACAGCAGAGAGAAACTGGGCCGTTTTCTGACGGAGCAGGGATTCCGCCTGCTGCTGAGCAGAGATCTGACGGAACAGCAGAAGGCCGGCGGCATGGATCTGCTGGCTTTGGAAATCAGAAAAAAAAATACTATAGAAAATGGGAGGGGAACGAGATGAAAACGTGTACACGCTGCGGCGCGCAGATGGACGACAACGCGAAATTCTGCACTGCCTGCGGACAGGCGGCGACGGAAGCTCCGCATTCAAAGCTGAAGGGAAACCTGGCGGAAAACTTTCAGGAGAGCGAAGGCCATGGAAACGGAACCGCTCCGGGCTGGAATGCAAATGCGTCGGCTCAGGGAGACAGCCGCCAGACCGCATCCGGGTTTACCGGCAGCTACAGCCAGCCGGATTATGGAAACACAGAGTATGGAACGGCAGGAAATTACAGTCAGCCGGACTACGGAACGGCAGGAGGATACAACCGTCCGGAGTATGGCGCCGGCCAGCCCTATGGAGGATACCATTCAGATCCGCCGTACGGAGGAATGTATCCCGCGCCGGCCCGCTTCAGCGGAGCCGCCATTGCCTCCCTGGTGCTGGGACTGGTGGGGATTGTTACAGGTCTATTCGGCGCGGCCTCAGGATTGGCCGATGAGATGTCATTTGGCCTTGTAGATTCTTTTCAGTTTCTTTCTTTGATTTTTTATCTGCCGGGAATCCTGGCGGCCATCCTGGGGATCGTGGGTATTGTCCAGGGAGGACAGCCGGGCAGGAAGGGCCGCGGTATGGCTGTGGCAGGGCTGATCCTGGGCATTGCGTTTACTCTTTTTTGGATTTATGTAGGCCAGGTAGCCAGCGATGTTTATTTTTTATGGTAAAAAAGAAAAATACGCTTTTGCTGTGAATGGAAGCATTTGCATTCTCAGGCCGTTTCTTTTTTACACAGGAGGGAGAAGTGAAAAATGAAATACTGCAGTTATTGCGGAGCGGCAATGCCGGATCATGCCGGGTTCTGCCCAAACTGCGGAAGGCAGGAAGAGACAGCGGCCAATTCCGAACCGCGGAATCAGGGCTTTAACGGAAATCCTTATCAGCCGCCGGTAAACGGGTATGTTCCGTACGAGAACGCCGCCCCCTACAGCGGTATGGCAGTGGCATCCATGGTGCTGGGAATCATTTCCATGTTTATTAATCCGCTGACAATCCTGGGAATTCTGGCGCTGATTTTGGGACTTGTGGCTCTTCCCCAGACCGCGGGCGGTGTCAGGAGAGGAAGAGGTATGGCGATTGCCGGGATTATCCTGGGCTGTATAGCCGTGATTTATTTTATCTGGGCGATGGCAAATTACAATGTCCTTATGAGTCTGCTTTTTCAATAAGAAGCAGAGGCAAAGAGAGGGCGTGCCGTATGAGAAATGAACTTTCTCATACGGCACGCCCTCCTTTTTTCGAGCATTTCAGAAAATAACTTTACATCGCCCAAAGTCCCTTTGGACAGAATATTCCGTTTCACGCGCGGCAGAATTCGCGGCAGGGGGAATCACTTGTCTTTGGCGCGGCGTTCCTTTGGGCTGTGTTTCTTTTCCCTTTGGGAGACAATGTAGTTCTGCCGGAATTTTCCCGGCGACATGCCCACATTTTTCGTAAACTGCAGATTGAAATAGCTTTGTGTGTCATAGCCCACCATTTCCGCGATGCGCGTGATGGACAGGTCGGTTGTGATCAGCAGGGTCTGCGCCTCGCCGATGCGCCGCCGCAGCAGATACTGCATGGGCGAATAACCGCTCATCTGCTTGAACACATGGGAGAGATAATAAGGGCTGACCCGCAGCGATTCCCCCATGGTCTGCAGGGTGATAGGTTCCATGTAGTGTCTGTCAATAAAATTCTTGATCCGCCGTCCCAAAATGGGAGGCTCATCCACTGGCTTGTCCTCGGCGTCCGCGCCTTCGGTCACAGCCAGCACCTTGACCAGCAGCGCGTGAAGCAGACAGCCGGCAAAGGCTTCCGCGCGGGGCTCCTCTGCGGCGAGATTGTGGAAGATCATCTCCATGAGCCTGCGCAGGTCGCCGAAGCTGCTGCCGGAAGGGAATACATAGCCCGCGTCCGCCGGAATCAGCATGTTGGGCTGCAGACCGGGCATGTGCAGGCCGCCCACAGCTACGCAGTAGCTGCCGATTTCCAGATCCGGGCCGGAGATCTCATCATGAACCACGCCTGCGTTGTAAATCAGAAGATCGCCCGGCTGGATAAAATATTTCTTGTCATGGATTAGATATTCGCTGGAGCCGCTGCAGATCAGGATAATTTCTGCGAAGTCTTCGTGGGCGTGCATGACACGGGGATGGGTGCTGGCGGAGGGACGGATACCGCTTACGTACAGCAGCTTGGGCATGTTTTCTCCCGCAAACAGCGGCTGATACTCTTTTTTTACAAAGCATTGTACATTCAGCGCAGTGTCGTTATCCATATCAATCCTCCTCGGGTTTGATTCTTTTTTCAAAGTCCATTATAGCATATTCTGCGCGCAAAGCACAGCGATGCTTTTCAGCGCTCCTCTTTATGCCTGCGGAAGGAATCGCGGAATTTTCCAGGCGGCAGGCCGATATTTTTTTTGAACATAGCATTAAAGTGGCATACATTTCCGTAACCCAGGCGGTCGGCGATTTCAGCAATCGGAAGGCCGGTATTCATCAGTAATTCCTGTGCTTCGCCCATACGGCGTTTTATTACATACTGCATGGGCGGGATATGAAACTCCTGCCTGAACACATGGGCCAGATAGTATTCGCTCATGTGCAGCTGCTTTGCTGCGTCGCGAAGAGTGACCGGCTGGCTGTAGTGATGATCCAGATATTGCCGTACCCGATGCGCCAGCGCCGAAAGCTGATTCGGATCTTTAACCGCCGTGCCGCAGTCACGGCTGCAAAGTATAGACTGGGCCAGCAAAAGCATGGAGCAGGCGAGGCTGCTGCACAGCTCCTGCGGAGGCGCGGCAACCTCGGAAATAATATGGAGCAGCTGCATCAGCTGACTGAAGTGCCTGGCCAGACGGCCGCAGGAAACCACCGGATGCGTCTGTTTGTCGATCAGACAGTTGGCCGGCAGACCTTCAAACTCCACGTTGGAGACTGCTGCGCTGTAAGAATAAACCTGCCGCATATGTGAAGGATCCTCGCCGTGCAGTACGCCGGCATTGCAGATCACGAGATCGCCGGCCCGGATGGGATACAGACGGTCAGACACCATATACTGTCCTTCTCCGGCGTACACATAAAACAGTTCAAGTTCATTCTTGTGAGTATGGGGCAATACAGATTGCCTGCTGTTGCTGTTTCTGTCGATTCTCACACAGTTTACAAAACTGGGAAGCAGCTGTAATTTCCTGTACGTCATATTTCATCCTCCCGGCGAGCACAAGATTACGAAATCATTGCAGAAAATTTCCCGTCAAATGACTGAAAAAGACTGCTTTTTTAGCAAGAACCCGCTCACGCAAATCCTTCCGCGGCCGTTATAATAATGGCATACAAGGCGCACAGAAAGCCGGATCATAGGGATTATAGTTTCTTGCGGTGCTGTTTACAATTATAGCACAGCCGGATCTGCTTCGCTTTTAATATCCTGCTTTTTCTGCGCCGAAATGGGAAATTCACCGGCAAGAGAAAAGTAAAGGAGGAGAATCATGCTCAAACTCGGTTACAATGAAGCAACCTGCAAGGAAAATTCTAACGTTGCGCGGGATCTGGAACTGTGCGAGAAGTACGGCTATGATTTTATCGAGCTGCGTCTCGATATGCTGAAAGAGTATTTTAAGACCCATACCATCGACGAACTCAAGGCTTTTTTCGCGAAAAGCCATTTAAAGCCTTTTGCTTTCAACTCTATCGAGAACATTAACTTCTGTACACCAAAGGAATGGGAGCGGCTCATCCGGCTGTTCACTTTCGGCTGCCGGACGGCGCAGCAGATCGGCAACCCGTACATCATCGTTGTGCCTACTGTTACAGATGAGATCTGCGCCAAGAACGAGCAGGAAGTGTTTGAGGACTCAGTCAGGGTACTGAATGAACTGGCGGATATTGCCGAGCCTTACGGGGTCAAACTGTCCTTTGAGCCCATCGGCGACCGCAGGTGGTGCTGCAACAGCGTGCGTCAGGCCCTGGAGATTGTGCAGGCAGTAGACCGCGGCAGCGTCGGTCTGACGATTGACTGTATCAACGTCTATCTGCACGATAAATGCGCGGATGTGGATTTTATCCGCAGGATCCCCAGGGATAAGCTGTTCGTGTTCCATATCAATGATTGTGAGGATCTTCCGCTGGGCATTCTGGACCATTGCCACCGTCTGATGCCCGGACTGGGCGCCATACCGGTGCGGGAGATCGCGGAGGCGGTTAAGGCGGCGGGGTATGAAGGTCCGGCCTGCCTGGAGCTTTTCCGGCCGGAATACTGGGCCATGGACGCGGAGGACGTTATCAGAATGGGCGCGGAATCCACCCGTCCGTTCCTGTAACCGCAGGATATTAAAAAACTTTCAAAGAAGAAGCGCCGGCGATTGCCGGCGTTTCGCGGAAGACAATATCCTTGCAGGGAATGATACCGCGGTTTTTAACAATTTTGACTTATCTTCAGGATAAAACCGTAGTTTTTAGATAAAACAAGATGTTGAAAGAAACCATGCCGCGAACCTGTTAAACTGAAACCATCAAAGAGAGGAGCGAACCTCATTTCTAATGAAAGGAAGGAAAAAGCCATGCTTGACCCAAACAAAGTAAAGATTGGCATTGCCCCCATTGCCTGGACCGAGGACGACATGCCCGAGATGGGCGCGGAGAACAGTTTTCTCCAGACCATCAGCGAGATTGCGCTGAGCGGCTATGCCGGCACTGAAATCGGCTGCCAGTACCCCCGGGATCCCGCAGTGCTGAACCGTGAATTCGCCCGCCGGGATATTTCCGCCATTACGGCCTGGATCAGCACCTATCTCAATGAGCAGCCCCTGTGGAGGAACGAGAGAGCCTTCGTTGACCATATGAACTTCCTGAAGTCCATAGGCGCGTCCATCATCAACACCTCGGATCAGTCTTTCTCCATCCAGCACCAGTGGAACACTCCGCTTGCAAATAAGAAGGTGCTCAACGACGATGAGTGGGAAGTACTCACCAGGGGACTCAACCACCTGGGAAAAATCGCGTATGACAGCGGCATGAAGATTGTCTACCACCACCATATGACTACTACTGTGCAGACGGCGGCTGAGATCGACCGCATGCTCGCTATGACTGATCCCAAATATGTCAGCATCATCTACGATACCGGCCACCTGACCTTCTCCGGCGAGGATCCCGTTGAGATTCTCAGGAAGCACCACGGCCGCATCGGCCATGTGCATCTCAAGAATGTGCGGAAATCCGCCATGGATAAGTGCTACGCGGAAAAAAAGAGCTTCCTGCGCTCTATTCCGGAAGGAGTGTTCACCGTACCCGGGGATCAGGAGGGCTGCGTGGACTTCCCGACGGTATTTCAGCTGCTCGACGAGTATAAGTATGAGGGCTGGCTGGTTGTTGAGGCGGAGCAGGATCCGGCGAAAGCCAATCCGCTGGACTACGCCCGCATGGCCCGCGCTTACGTCAGGGAGCATACCGGCCTGTAAACCACAGTATACCGTAAGTCAAAAACCCTGATGCAAGCTGTTCACTGGAATAAAATTTTGATGTAAAGGAGAAAAAATCTATGAAAAAGCTGAAAATCGGTATCATCGGCGTCGGCCGCCTGGGCTATGAGCACGCCTGCAACATCGCGGCCCGGGTTCCGGGTTCTGAACTGGTAGCCATTGCGGACGCGAACTTTGAGCGCGCCAGGCAGGTGGCGGAAGAATTGGGTGTACCCGCTGTCTATCAGGATCCCAAGGCCCTGTGTGAGGACCCCAATGTAGAGGCGGTGGCTATTATCACCAACACCGCGTCCCATGTTGAGATGATTAAGCTGGCCATGGACGCGGGCAAGCACGTATTCTGCGAGAAACCGCTGGCGGACACCGTGGAAAAGTGCAAAGAGGCGGAGCGGATTATCGCCGCGCATCCGGAACTTATTTTTATGCTGGGCTTTATGCGCCGCTATGACCATTCCTATCAGGTGGCCAAAAAGAAGATGGAGAATGGCGACATCGGCGATGTGATCCTGGTGCGCTGCTACTCGCAGGATCCGATCTCCATTATCCAGGGAACCCTGGAGTACGCGCCGCGTTCCGGCGGCCAGTTTATTGACATGTCTATCCATGACTTTGACCTGATCCGCTGGCTGACCGGTTCCGAGCCAAAAAAACTGTGGGCCATCGGCGGCTGCTACGAGTTTAAACAGTATAAGGATTGGGACGACGGCGACAATGTCGCCGGCCTGATGCAGATGGAGAACGACGCCATGGCTTTCTTTTTCGCCGGCCGCGCGGCAGCCCACGGTTCTCATGTGGAGACCGAGATCATCGGCACCCGCGGCACGCTGCGCATCGCGTCTGTACCGGCAGATTCGCTGGTGGAGGTCATGAGCAGCCACGGCGTCTGCCGGGAGTGCTATCAGGATTTTATCACCCGCTGGCATGACGCGTATGTCGCGGAAATGGAAGAGTTCTGCGATTGCGTTGCCGCCGGACGCAAAGCGTCTCCCGGCGTCTTCGACGGCACTCAGTCCACCAGGATCGCCTTCCGCTGCAAGGAGTCCTTCCTTAAAAACGAACTGCTTACTCTGGAATAAAACCCTGATCTGTACCTTTTACGATTCTCTCCTTCTATCTTATGTGTACGGTCAGGTACACATAAAAAGGTGCCGCGCTCCTCTGAATGGGAAGCGCGGCACCTTCACTTTGTTTTAGAAGGATCTTTCCCGCAGGAATTATTTCCGTGCCATTGCTTTCTCCGCAGCGGCTACGATGTCTTCGCAGCAGAGATTGTACTCTTTCATCAGGAAATTCTGATCGCCTACCTGACCGAAACGATTCTGAACACCTACCATCTCCATGGGAACCGGGCAGTTCTTAGCCACAACACCGGCGATGGCAGCGCCAAGGCCTGTGCCTACCTGATGGTTCTCGCAGGTAACGATGCAGCCGGTCTCTTTGGCAGCCTGAATAATCAGCTCCTCATCCAGAGGTTTCCAGGTGTGCATATCGATCAGGCGGACAGACACGCCTTTCTGGCTCAGAGCTTCCTCTGCCTTCAGAGCCTCGTCCACCATAATGCCGGAAGCGATGATGGTGATGTCCTTGCCGTCCTTCAGAGTAACGCCCTTGCCGATCTCAAAATCAGAGCCGTCCCCGTAGATGGTCTTGAATCCCTTACGGATCAGTCTCATGTAGGAGAGCTGAGGAGCGGCAGCCAGCTTTTTGGTCAGAGCGTAGGTCTGAACGTAGTCGCAGGAATCGATGACGATAGCGTTTGGGATGGACATGTACAGTCCGGCATCCTCAAAGGGCATATGGGTTCCGCCGTTGTAGGCAGCGGTGACGCCCGGGTCGGAACCGATGACGTGAACCGGTACCAGAGAGTAGCCGCAAGCCAGGTAAGCCTGGTCAAAAGCGCGGCGGGAAGCGAAGCAGCCGAAAGAATGTACAAATACTTTCATTCCGGTGGCAGCCATGCCGCCTGCCACAGCCATGGCGTTCTGCTCGGCGATACCTGCGTTGAAGGTTCTGTCCGGGTAAGCGGCCAGAAGTTTGCCGGCATTGATGCAGCTCATCAGGTCACAGTCGATATGTACGACTTTGTCGTCCTCTTTCATTAACTCCAGCATGGCGGAAATATAGCCGTCACGGTTGGTTCTTTTATCAGATTCATGTTTTGCGATTAAAGTGTAGCTCATCCCATTCTCCTCCTATCAGTTCTGTCCTTTGACAGCGGCATATCTGGCTTCTGCGGCAGCGATTGCTTCATCCCATTCTTCCTTGGACGGCTGTGAGGAATGCGCCCCGGTAGACTCCGCGAAGGTAGCGCCTTTTCCTTTGATGGTGTTCAGGACGATGCAGGAGGGCATGTTTTTCACTTTCAGCGCGTCTGCCACTGCGTCGTAAATCTGCTCTACATCGTTGCCGTCCGCCACGGTGATCACGTTCCATCCGAAGGCGTCGAATTTGGCGGCAATTCCTTTGCCGTGGCTCATAACCTTATCTACGGCTCCGTCCAGCTGACGCTTGTTGTCGTCCACAAAGCAGATCAGGTTGTCCAGTTTGTAGTGAGCGGCAAACTGAGCGGCTTCCCATACAGCGCCCTCATCGGACTCGCCGTCGCCCACTGCCACGTAAACACGGCTGTTCTTGCCCTGAGTCTTCAGGCCCAGAGCGGCGCCTACTGCCTCGCCGATTCCCTGTCCCAGAGAGCCGGTGGTCAGATCCACGCCCGGAGTTTTATTGCGGTCTGTATGAGAGGGGAAGATGGTTCCCGGCTGGTTCAGCTGATAGGCGTCACTGACAGGATAGAAGCCCTTCAGTCCTAAAGTGGCGTACATTACAGGGCCTGCGTGTCCTTTGGAGAGAACGAACCAGTCGCGGTCCTCCCAGCGGGGATTCTTGGGATCAATGTTCATGTACGCGCCGTAAACCACAGCCATGGTTTCAGCCAGAGACATTGATCCGCCTACGTGGCCGAAACCGCGCGCGCCGATGATCTTCAAAGTTTCCAGACGAATCTGTTCTGCAAAAACACGAAGTTCCTGCATTTTTTCCTGCTTAGTCATAATGACCCTCCTTAAAAATAATTTTTTGTATACAATAATAAAATATTGCATACAATTCTGCGGCGAATTACCTATGTTCAGTATAGGCTTTCTTTGAGAATCTGTCAATTATCATTTCTGTCTTTTCAACAAATCAAAGCCCGGGAAATTTATCAGGTTTCGCCGGTTATTTCAGTGGAAAAACGGACATCTGAACATGGGGCTCAATGGCGTTCCATTCCAGCTTTGCCTCCTCATCTCCGGTGTAGAAATGCCTCAGATGGCTCTGGATGGCGGCCAGGCAGGCATTTACGTTTCGGTCCATGAGGGCCCGGATGATATCCAGGTGGCCGGCCAGGTCACAGGAGGAGCTGCCCTTCTCGTTGTATGCCTGGATCTGCATAAGACGGGAGCGCATGGAAAGTCTCTGCTGAATGGAGATCAGTTCCCGGTTTCCGCTGATGGAGGAGAGCGCGGCGTGGAACTCGCAGTCCAGCCGGATCCGCTCCATAAAATCCTTTTCGTCGAAGGCCCGCTGGCATTTGGCGGCCACAGCCATCAGATCCTGAAAATCCCGGTTGCTGCCGTTTAAAACAGCCAGCTGGGCGGCCAGGGAATCAATGGCCAGCCGCACGGCTCCCATGTCCAGTTTCTCCTTGGATGTAAACGTATGCACCCGGGCGAAGGTTCCGGGGTAAAAATCAATCAGGCCATCGGAGGCCATGCGCCGGATGGCCTCCCGCACCGGGGTCCTGCTGATGTTCAGGTTTTCGATGACGGTCTGTTCGGAAATTTTATCGCCGCTTTTCAGTTCAGAAGAATAGATTTTTTCCAGAAGATACGCGTAAGCGGTGTCTGCCAGTGTCTGTTTCATAAAAACCCCCAATCGTACATGTGAAATACTGAAATAAGGAAAAAACTCAAAATACATCTATGATAGAAAGTATACGATTTACCCGGAAACCTGTCAATAAATTTTGAATCGTATACAAAAAAGCAAACAATATATTTTAAAGGTGGGTTTTATAGGAGAATGCCTTTATATCAACTGCACAAAAAGGAGAAGGAAAAACTGTGAAAATGCAGAAAATATAGGGATTTATGAAAAAGGATTGACAGAGAGGGAGGGGAGGAATATACTGCGAATAAAGGTATTCAAAAAAAATAATTGTATACGATAATTTAAAAACAAATACAAAAAGGAGGAGTCAGAGATGAAAAAAATGAAAATGACAGTGGGGCAGGCAGTTGTAAAATTTCTGAATCAGCAGTACATCGAGATGGATGGAAAGGAAGAAGCTTTTGTGGATGGAGTGGCGGCTATCTTCGGCCACGGCATGGTAGTGGGACTGGGTCAGGCACTGGAGGAGGATCCCGGGCATCTGAGGGTGTATCAGGGACGCAATGAGCAGGGAATGGCCCACATGGCAATTTCCTACGCGAAACAGCACAACCGCAGGAAAATCATTGCCTGTACCTCTTCCATCGGGCCGGGGGCCGCAAATATGGTGACCGCCGCCCTGACAGCGTCCATCAATCATCTTCCTCTGCTGTTATTCCCCTCGGATTCTTTTGCCACCCGCCAGCCGGATCCGGTGCTTCAGCAGATGGAAGTTCCCTCCGACCTGACCATCACCGCCTCGGATTGTTTCCGGCCGGTAGTGAAATACTGGGACCGGATCTCCCGCCCGGAGCAGCTGATGCCTGCCATGGTAAACGCCATGCGGGTGCTGACCGATACCGCCGACTGCGGAGCTGTCTGTATCAGTCTTCCCCAGGATGTGCAGGGTGAGTCCTTTGAGTATCCGGATTATTTCTTCCGGAAACGGGTGCATCACATTGCCCGCCGTCCGGCGGATGATTACGAGATTGAAAAAGCAGCGGAACTGATCCTGGCGTCCAGAAAGCCGCTGCTGATTTCCGGAGGCGGTGTCCGTTATTCGGAAGCAGGGCAGACAGTGATGGATTTCTGCAGGGATTTTTGCATTCCTGTTTCTCAGACCCAGGCAGGCCACTCCGCCCTTCCGGATTCTTTTGAACTGAACGTGGGAGGCGTAGGCGTCACAGGAGGGCTGGCGGCCAACACCCTGTGCCGGGAGGCGGATCTGGTTATTGGCGTGGGCACCCGCTTTAACGATTTTGTTACCGGATCCAAGTGGGTTCTGTTCCGCAATCCGGATATCAAAGTTCTTGCCATTAACACCTCGGAATTCCACGCGGAGAAACTGGACGCGGTTCGCTGCGTGGGGGACGCCAAAGCAACTCTGGAAGCTATTGGCAGAAAGCTGAAGAAAGCAGGGTACAAGAGCGGCTATACAGACGAGATCCAGGAGATCCGCCAGGTGTGGGAAAAAGAACGTCTTCGTGTTCTGGGGGTTCAGTATCACGGAGAAGGATTCGGGGAAGGAAAATTTGTTCCCTGTGTGCCCTCCTGGACGGAAAAGATTATGAATGATTTTGTCCATGATATCGGCGGAACCATCACAGAATCCAATGCGGTGGGCATTCTGAGAGAAGAGATCGCTCCGGACGCGGTGGTAGTAGCGGCGGCAGGCTCTCTTCCGGCAGATCTGGAACGCTTGTGGGTCACCGACGCTAAAGATTCCTACAATATGGAATACGGAGCCTCCTGTATGGGATACGAGATCGCCGGAGCTCTGGGAGCAAAGCTGGCTGATCCGGATAAAGAAGTGTACGCCCTGGTTGGGGACGGCTCTTTCCTGATGCTGAATTCGGAAATCGCCACAGCGGTGCAGGAGAACGCAAAGATCACCGTTGTTGTCTTCGACAACGCCGCCTTCGGATGCATCAATAATCTGCAGATGGGCAACGGAATCGGCTCTCTGGCTACAGAGATGCGGTACAGAAGGGAGGAAACCGGAAAGCTGGACGGCGCCTACTGCTATACGGATTTCGGAAAGATCGGAGAGGGATACGGAATGAAGGCCTTTTACGCGAAAACACCGGAAGAATTCCGCAAAGCTGTCCGGGACGCGGCGAAGGAGACCTGTTCCTGCATCATTGACGCCAAGGTGCTCCCCAAAACCATGGCAGAGGGCTATGAGTCCTGGTGGCATATCGGCGTGGCGTCTGTTTCCGGATCTGAGAAAGTGAGAGAGGCCCGCGGGAGAATCGACGCTCATCTGGCAGAGGCCAGAATGTATTAAAGAAAGGAAGGAACTGTTATGAAATATACAGCGAAAGGCCCTTTTGAGAAAGGGTACAACAAAATGATTTCCGCGGCGGAACATCCGGAGATGATGGGGCTGGAATTCGGAGTGGTGTCAATGGCCGCCGGCGACGTCATGAAATTTGCGTACGACCAGGAGGCGGTGTATGATCTCCTTGAGGGAACCGTTACTTTTTCATGGGAGGGACAGGAAGAGACCGCGGCCCGCGGGGACTGCTTCCATGAGGGAGCCGTACTGCTGCATGTTCCCAGGAACACCGCGGTAACGATCACCTGCTCCCGGGACGCGGAAATCGCAGTGGCCCGCACGGAAAATTCCCGGATGTTCCCGCCGAAACTCATGCGTCCGGAGGATTGCCTGTGCGCCAATGAAGAGAGGGGAGCCGGACAGATGAATGAGTGCTCAACCCGCCTGGTCCGCACCTTCTTTGACCGTTCCAATTGCCCGGAAACCAACTTTTTTATCGGCGAAGTGGTGCACTATCCCGGGAAATGGTCCTCCTATCCGCCTCACCGGCATGTGGAGCCGGAGATGTATTACTACAAATTTCTTCCGGAAAACGGATACGGCCTAGCGGAGTACGGGGAAAATGCCTACAAGGTAAAGCACAACGATCTCACCGGTATGCCGGAAAATGTCACGCATTCTCAGGCCGCGGCTCCCGGATATGCGGAATATTATCTGTGGTGCATCCGTCTGCAGGACGACAAGGATATTATTACCACCAACGTTCCGGAGTACCAGTGGGTAACAGCCCCGGAGGCGAAGTACTTCCCGGAGATCTGACAGAGCGCCGGAAGGCGGAATAACGAGGGAAAGGAGCAATATATTATGAAGGCATTCCAGATTGTGCCGGCTATAGGAGAATATAAGGATTTCGGTGTATTTGCCAAAGAAGCCGGCCTGGGAGAAAGTGATCTGATTCTGACCAATGAATATATTTATGATCCGGTGATCGCGAAGCTGAATCTTCCCTGCCATACCCTGTTTCAGGAACAATACGGCGCGGGAGAACCCAGTGACATAATGATCGACTCTATCCTGGAAGCCCTGAGGGGAAAAGAGTACGGAAGAGTTATTGCTGTGGGAGGCGGAACGATTATAGATATTGCCAAGGTTCTGGCTGTGGCCGAACCGGAAGATACGGTGGATGACCTCTATGACCGCATGAACGGGCTTCGGAAAGTCCATCCTCTGATGATTGTTCCCACCACCTGCGGGACCGGCAGCGAGGTGACGAACATTTCCATTATAAACCGGACCCGAAAAGGAACCAAGATGGGGCTGGTTTCCTCCTCCATGTTTGCCGATGAGGCGGCTTTGATTCCGGGGATGCTGGAAACCCTGCCCTACGGTGTATTTGCCACTTCTTCTATTGACGCTATGGTGCATGCGGTGGAATCTTTCTTAAGCCCGAATGCCTGCGCTTTCAGCCGGCTGTTTTCTGAAAAAGCCCTGGAACTGATTCTTCGCGGCTGGAAGACAGCGGTGGCGAAGGGAGAGAAAGACGCGTGGAAAGCCTCTGCGGCAGATTTCCTCCGCGCCTCCAACTATGCGGGGATTGCCTTCGGGCATGCGGGATGCGCGGCGGTACATGCTCTTAGCTATCCGCTAGGCGGGACGCATCATATTCCTCACGGGCAGTCCAATCAGATGATGTTTGAAGCGGTCATCCGCAAGTATCAGGAGAAGAAACCGGTAGGAAGGCTCAACGACCTGGAGCGGATTCTGGGGGCCGATCTGGACGTGGATCCAAAAGAAGCGCTGGAAAGCCTGTACCGCCTTATGGACGCGGTGATGAAGAAAGACGCCCTGCGCCAACAGGGAGTAACAGAAGCGGAGCTTCCGGTCTTCGCGGAGAATGTCGTGGAGACGCAGCAGAGACTTTTGAACAATAATTATGTGGAACTGACAAAGGAAGAGATCCTGGATATATATAAGAAGGCATTCTGATGCGTTCAGATCCGGCAGGATATGCGAAAGCCTGCAGTTTGAAAGGAGAAAAAAGCGATGGCAATGATGACAGGCGAACAGTATGTAGAGAGCATGCGGAAGATGAATCTTCAGGTTTACATGTTCGGAAAAAAGATTGAGAATCCGGTGGATGATCCCATTCTCCGCCCCTCTTTGAATTCCGTAAAGGCCACCTATGATCTGGCCCTGGATCCCCGGTATGAGAATCTTATGACAGTCACATCTTCTCTGACCGGAGAGAAAATTAATCGTTTCTTACATATTCATCAGAGCGAGGAAGATCTGGTCAATAAAGTAAAGATGCAGAGACTGCTGGGCCAGCATACCGCGGCCTGCTTCCAGAGATGCGTGGGAATGGATGCCTTTAACGCGGTGTTCAGCACTACTTATGAAGTAGACCAGAAGTATGGAACCAATTATCATAAAAATTTTGTAGAGTATGCCAGGTACTGCCAGGAGAATGATTTTACGGTGGACGGAGCCATGACAGATCCCAAGGGCGACAGAGGCTTGGCTCCTCACGAACAGGAAGATCCTGACCTGTATCTTCATGTAACGGAGATCCGTCCGGACGGTATTGTGGTACGGGGAGCCAAGGCGCATCAGACAGGAGCTATTAATTCTCAGGAAATAATTGTAATGCCTACGATCTCCATGGGGCCGGACGACAAGGCTTACGCGGTATCCTTTGCGGTTCCTTCAGACGCGGAAGGGATCCTTATGATTATCGGGCGTCAGTCCTGCGATACCAGAAAACTGGAGCACACAGAACTGGATGTGGGAAACAGTCAGTACGGCGGGGTAGAAGCACTGGTGGTGTTTCAGGATGTTTTTGTGCCGAACGACAGGATCTTCCTGAACGGAGAGACAGAGTTTGCCGGAATGCTGGTAGAGAGGTTCGCGGGATATCACCGCCAGAGTTACGGGGGCTGCAAAGTTGGCGTGGGCGATGTGCTCATCGGCGCCGCTGCGGTGGCGGCAGAATATAACGGCTGCGCCAAAGCTTCCCATATCAAAGATAAACTGATTGAAATGACGCATCTGAATGAAACCCTGTACTGCTGCGGAATTGCCTGCTCCGCGGAAGGAAAGTCCACAGCTTCCGGAAATTACATGATCGATCTGCTGCTGGCCAATGTCTGCAAGCAGAATGTAACCAGATTTCCCTATGAGATCGCCCGTCTGGCAGAGGATATTGCCGGAGGAATCGTGGTGACCGCTCCCTCGGAAGCGGATCTGAGATCTCCGGTGACAGGGCCGTATGTAGAAAAATATCTGAAAGCTGCCAAGGGGGTTTCCGTAGAAAACCGGCTGCGGATTCTTCGGCTCATTGAAAATCTGTGCCTTGGAACCGCGGCGGTGGGATACAGGACAGAATCCATGCACGGAGCGGGAAGCCCACAGGCTCAGCGGATTATGATTTCCCGACAGGGCAGCCTGGCCATGAAAAAAGAATTGGCGAAAAGGATCGCGAAAGTGAAAGAGTAATTCACGAGGTGAAATAGAATGAAGTGGCAGGATATTTATGAGCAGAGAAAAATGAGTCCGGAAGAGGCGGTTCGTCTGATCCATTCCGGCGACCGGGTCGTGATCGGACATGCGGTGGGGGTGCCTTTAGCTATCACGGATGTAATGGTGGAACACAGGAAGGATTACAAAGACGTGGAGATTATCCAGATGGTATCCCAGGGCAACGCGAAATTCTGTGAACCGGGGACGGAAGGGCATTTCCGGCTGAATTCCCTTTTTGTAGGAGCGCAGTCCCGTCCGGCGGTAAAAGAAGGGCGGGGAGATTTTACCCCCTGCTGTTTCAGCGATGTTCCGTCTCTTTTGCGGGAATTGACTGTAGACGCGGCGGTGATCCAGGTATCGCCGCCGGACAGGCACGGATATGTCAGCTGCGGGGTATCGGTAGATTATACGCTGCCGGCGGCCAAATGCGCGAAAACGGTTATTGCCCAGGTAAACCGCAGAATGCCGAGAACTCTGGGCGATACATGCCTTCATGTATCTGAGATTGACTGTTTTGTGGAGATCGACCATCCGGTGCTGGAGATCCCGCTGCCGAAAATCGGCGAAGCGGAAAAAGCCATCGGTGAAAACTGCGCGAAACTGGTCAGGGACGGGGATACCCTTCAGCTGGGGATCGGGGCGATTCCCGATGCGGTGCTTCTGTTTCTGAAAGATAAAAAGGATCTGGGCATTCACTCGGAGATGATCTCAGATGGTGTCGTGGAACTGATCGAGAACGGGGTCATCACCAATGCCAGGAAAAATCTGCATCCGGGGAAATCGGTGGTTTCCTTTCTGATGGGTACTAAACGGCTGTATGATTATGCCGATGATAATCCGGCGGTAGCCATGTATCCGGTGGATTACGTGAACGACCCTTATGTGGTGGGAAAAAATGACAACCTGGTTTCCATCAACTCCTGTGTACAGGTGGATTTTATGGGTCAGGTGGCAGCGGAGAGTGTAGGGACAACTCAGATCAGCGGCATTGGGGGGCAGATGGATTTTATCCGGGGCGCCCGCCTCAGTAAAGGCGGAAGAGCTGTGATAGCCATTGCTTCCACAGCGGCAGGAGGAAAAATATCCAAGATTGTTCCTTTTCTGGATCAGGGAGCGGCAGTGACCACATCCAGAACCGATGTGGATTATATCGTTACAGAGTATGGGATCGCCCATCTGCGGGGAAAGACTCTGAAAGACCGGGCCAGAGCCCTGATTTCCATTGCGCATCCCAAGTTCCGGGAAGAACTGGCCGAGGCTTTTGAGGAAAGATTTCACTGCGCATATCTGTGAAAAAGATTCAAATAATTTACTCTGACAAGAAGCGGGGAAAGGAATATGGAAGAGGCACACAAAACTATAGAAAAAATACTGGAGGAGTATGTCCGGCCCAGGCTGCAGGAACACGGGGGGAATGTCGTTCTCGTGGATATAAAAGGGAAAGCGGCATATATAAAACTCACCGGCGGATGCAGCGGCTGTCCTTCCGCGAAGTATACACTGGAAAGTCTTATACAAGAAGAAGTGACGAAGCGAACAGATCTGGTGGAAGAAGTGCGCCTGCAGGAGGAAGTCAGCCGGGAATTATATGAGCTGGCAAAAAAAATTCTGTCCGGGGAACGGAAAGCGTGAAAAAAAATCACGAAGATTGTACAGAACCCGTGAAATCTGATGAAAAGTATGGTATGATAATACTGGTCTGCGGATGATGCCGCGGAGGAGTCCGGGATTTCCGGGATATTCCCGCGGATACGTATCAGCGCGTGACCGGCGAAAAGGATTTCGAAAGGAGTAAAGAAAAATGGCATTAGTAACAACGACAGAGATGTTCAAAAAGGCCTATGACGGAGGATACGCCATCGGCGCGTTCAATGTCAACAACATGGAGATCGTTCAGGGTATCACAGAAGCAGCGGGAGAACTGAAATCCCCCCTGATCCTGCAGGTTTCCGCCGGCGCCAGAAAATATGCCAACCATACCTATCTGGTAAAACTGGTGGAGGCAGCTCTCATTGAGAATGATATTCCCATCGCTCTGCACCTGGATCACGGCGCTGATTTCGATATCTGCAAATCCTGCATCGACGGCGGATTTACTTCTGTTATGATCGACGGCTCTCATCATTCCTTCGAGGACAACATCGCTCTGACCAAAAAAGTGGTTGAGTACGCTCACAGCAAAGGTGTTGTAGTAGAGGGCGAGCTGGGACAGCTGGCAGGCATCGAGGATGATGTAAAAGTAAGCGACGCTGACGCTTCCTACACCCATCCGGACGAGGTAGAGGAGTTTGTATCCCGCACCGGCGTGGATTCCCTGGCAATCGCTATCGGAACCAGCCACGGCGCTTTCAAGTTCAAACCCGGCCAGAAACCCCAGCTTCGCTTCGACATTCTGGACGAAGTTTCCAAGAGACTGCCCGGATTCCCCATTGTGCTTCACGGAGCGTCCTCCGTATCTCAGGAGTATGTAAAGATTATCCAGGAGAACGGCGGAAATCTGGCAGACGCCATCGGCATTCCGGAGGATATGCTGCGCCGCGCCGCTAAATCCGCGGTCTGCAAGATCAACATCGATTCCGACCTGCGTCTGGCTATGACCGCCGGCGTTCGTCAGGTGCTGTTCAATAAACCGGAAGTGTTCGATCCCAGAGAGTATCTGAAAGTCGGAAGACAGTATGTAAAGGATCTGGTAGCCCACAAGATCACCGAGGTACTGGGAAGCGACGGAAAAGCCTGAACAGAACAAAAAAGCCGCAGCCTGAAATGAGGCGGCTGGACCATACAGTGTAAGCAAAAACCCGGATGGAGCCTGCCGCTCCCTCCGGGTTTTTGCAGTACTGCGGTTTGGGAGGTTTTATACATGCTGGTCAAAGACAAACAATTTTACAAATCCTTTCTGCTGCTGTGTCTGCCCATCGTTTTGCAGAATGTCATTGCCCTGAGCGTCAATCTGGCGGATAACATTATGCTGGGCAGCTATTCCGAGGCGGCTCTCTCCGGGGCCACCGCGGTGAATCAGATCCAGTTCATCTATCAGAATATTCTCATGGGAATCGGGGACAGTATGGTGATTCTGGCGTCCCAGTACTGGGGAAAACGCGATACCGCGGCCATGAAAAAGATCGCCTCCGTTGCCATGCGGGCAGGTCTCATTGTCATGGTGGTCCTCTTCGCGGTTATGTCCCTGTTCCCGGCCCGGGTCATGGGACTGTTTACCAGTGACGCTGCCATCATCTCGGAGGGAGTAAATTACGTGAGCATTATCCGTTTTACCTACCCCTTCTTCTGTGTGTCCACTCTGCTGCTGGCCGCTCTTAGGAGCACTGAGGTGGTGGGGATTGCCTTTGCCACTTCCTTGTCCGCTCTGGTGGTGAACTGCTGCATCAACTGGTGCCTGATCTTCGGAAACCTGGGCTTTCCGGAAATGGGTGTCAGAGGCGCGGCTATCGGCACTCTGATTTCCAGAATTGTGGAAATGACCCTGATTCTTCTGTTTATAGGGCTGAAAGAGAAGAACCTGGGCCTGAAGCTGAGAGATTTTCTGCGTCTGGACAGGCAGATGGTCCGGGATTACTTCCGGGTGGGGTCGCCAATTATCTTTCTCCAGTGTTTGTGGGGAGTAAACAATGCCCTGCAGACCGTGATCCTGGGACATATGACCTCCAGCGCTATTTCCGCCAACAGTATGGCCTCAAATCTGTTCCAGATTGTGAAGACAGTGGCTGTGGGGGCTGCATCCACCGCCAATGTGATCATCGGCAAAACCATCGGCCAGGGAGACATGAAGCGGGTCAGAGAGTATTCCAAGACCCTGCAGATCCTGTTTCTGGGCATCGGCGTCTGCTGCAGCATTCTGCTCTTCGGCCTGACAGAACCGGTGCTGTCCCTGTACAGCCTCTCCGACGAGAGCAGGGAACTTGCCCGGACCTTCCTGCATATTCTCTGTGTGGTGATGCTGGGCATGTCCTATCAGATGCCGGTAAACAGCGGTATCATCAAAGGAGGCGGCGATACGAAGTATGTAATGAAGGTGGATCTCACCAGCATCTGGGGCATTGTGGTTCCCCTGTCCTTTATTATGGCTTTTGTGGTGAAGGCCTCTCCTGTAGCGGTGGTCTGGTGCCTGAATCTGGATCAGCTTTTTAAATGCGTTCCGGCTTTTATCAAAGTCAATTACGGGCACTGGGTGAAAAAACTGACCCGTTAGAGGAGGTGCAGCCTGTGATCTGGACAGATACAGAGAGAAAACTGCAGGATTTTTTTGAGGATGGAAGACTGCCGGCGGTACTCTCGGTGGACCGGCGCCATTACGATGAAACCAGGTACAAATTTCTCATGCACGGCCACGGAAATATCTGCGAGATTACATATATCTACGAAGGAGAGGGCCTCTACCGCCAGGGCAAGGAGGTGTATCCGGTAAAAGCCGGGGATATTCTTCTGTATAATATGGGCGAACTGCATGTGACCCAGTCCCGGGGAGATTCGGGGGTGTCCTACTACAGCATCGGCATCTCCGGCATGAAAAAGAAAGGCCTGCCCCCCAACTGGCTCCACAGGGGCCAGGAATCCTGTGTGGTCCACGCGGGCAGCCACGAAAAGGAAGTTCACGGGATCTGCGAGGAAATGTACCGTCTTCTGGGAAGAAAAAGGAGAAGCCGCACCGCGGATCTGGCAGTGCATCTTCTGGGGGCGGCCCTGATTGTTCTCACAGAGGAACTGGGTCAGGATGGGCCGGAAAAAGGCCGCCGGCAGCCGGGAGAACGGCGGGAGGCGGATATCAAAGCGTATCTGGACCGCCATTATACAGAGGATCTCTCTCTGGGATATCTTGCTTCGGAACTGGGGTATTCCGAAACGCATATTTCACATCTCTTTAAGAAGCTGTACGGAGAATCCCCCATGAAATACGTCATGCACCGGAGAATCAGCCAGGCCCAGCTGCTGCTGCACTCCACGGATCTGCAGGTGTCCCAGGTGGCGGCCCGGGTAGGATACGGCAATGTCAGCTACTTTGTAACCCTGTTTTCAAAAGTGGTGGGAATGACGCCGGTAAAATACCGGGAGTACGTAAAAAAGGATGTCCACAGCCTCTGAAACCGGCAGTACAGGAAAGTGAAAGAAAAGAAACAAAACAAAAGGAAAATGCCGTAAAACCGGCATTTTCTTTTTGGGTAAAAAGCAGCATCGTGAAATCCTCCGCTTTTATAATAAAAGACAGCAAGAGAACAGGCGGACAGCGCAAAAACAAAATCAAACACGGAGGTAAAAGAATATGAGAGATGGAAGAGAACAGCTGGTTCTGGATGTGATCCACAGGAAGAATACCACCTATCTGCCCAGCGTGGTGAATTTCAGCAACCGGAAGAAAAAAATGGAATGTGCCGCTTATGTGGGCATCACGGATGAGGAGGAATTTGACGAGTATCTGGGAAACCACATCCGTTTTACCACCACTCTGGACGATGTGCCCAGCCATGACTGGGACGACAAAGAGAGGGTGGCCATGGCCCTGGCTACCGGACGTTCCCACATTGACCCGGAGGATGGATTTCTGGTGGATCCCTGGGGACTGAAATTTGACCCCAACGGCACCAGCTATTTCAATTACGGCCATCCCCTGGCCAATGTGGCGGAGGATCCGGAAGTACTGAAAAACTTTCACGCCCCGGAACTGAATCCCCAGGTGATGGATCAGATTTTCGCGCCCTGTGAGAAAGACAAGGCATACTATGACAAGAAGATGCTGATCATCGTATCCGGATACAACGGTATCTGGGAGAAAACCTACGATATGATGGGCATTGAGAACTTTATGTACACTCTGATGGACGAGCCGGAGATCGTGGAGCAGATCATGGACGTGGTGACGGACTACAAGGTGGAGATCGCCAAGGAGACGGTAAAGAGAGGTTTTAAAGTGGGACATCACGGGGACGATCTGGGGACTCAGGTATCTACATTTTTTTCCGAGGAGGTATTTGTGAAATACTTCAAGCCCAGATTCAAACGGATCTTTGACGTATACCACGCGGCGGGTATTCCCGTGCAGATGCATTCCTGCGGAAAGATCACTCCCTTTATTCCACATCTCATCGACATCGGCCTGGATATTCTGGAGCCCTGCCAGCCTATTATGGATATTGAATTCCTTCAGAGAGAGTACGGAAAAAATCTGATCTTCTACGGGGGCATCGACACCCAGGATCTGCTGGCTTTCCGGAGCCCGGAGGAGGTTTATGAGGAGACTCTGCGGACCATCGACATTCTGGGACAGGGGGGAGGCTATATCTGCGGCCCGGCCCAGGAAATCATGAACAATGTGCCCCCGGCCAATGTGGCGGGACTGGTAAAAGCCATCCGTCATTACCGGGGGGAAGAATAACACGGATATCTGTACACAAAAAAAGAGCGGCCCGGCTGCTCTTTTTTTGCTGCGGCTACTTTTCGGGAATAAAGCGTCCCAGATCCATGGGCAGGGGCGCGGCGCTGGCCTGCATAATCTGCCGGAACTTCTGGGGAGGATAGCCGAAATGAGCGGTAAAAAGATTGATAAAGCTCCGGGTGGAATATCCTACTTGGGCGGCGATCTCCGTGGTGGTTCCGCTGGTGCGGACCAGCAGGGATTTGGCGTAGTCCAGCTTTTTGGCGGCTACATACTCAATGGGAGAGATGCCGGTGGCAGCCTTGAAATGCCTGGAGAAATAATAGTCGCTTAAGTTGGCGGCTTCTGCCAGATCGTGGAGAGAAATTTTGCTGCTGATATGAGAGTTGACGTATTCCACCGCTTTTTCCACCGGGGTCAGTTCCCTGCGGTCAAAGACAGAATCCTGCTGCAGATAGGTGAGCAGAGTATAGACCCGCAGAGAGGCCTCGGCGGTGGATTCTACTTTTTCGTCCGCGAAAAAGTAAATGGCGTCCCGGACCAGATTGCGGATCATGACCGCGTTGGAATTGCGGATCAGACAGCCGTTGGCGTTCAGCAGATGCTGACAGATCTCGTGGGCGTTGGAGCCCTCAAAATGAACGAACATAAACTCCATTTTGTCTGAGGAGGCATAGTAGTAGTGGGCTTCCCGGCAGTCCATGAGCATCACATCCCCCTTTCCCAGGTGGTAGATGTGATTCCGGTACTCCACGGTCATGATTCCGTCGTAGACGCAGAGTACCAGAATGGGAGAATAGTAGTCCCGTTTGGTGGCGTAATTCCGGTTGCAGAAATAGTGGCCGCACTCGGTAATATAAAAATACAGTTCCCTGGTGGCGGGCAGGGGAGTGAAGGAAAAACCGATGGATGAAGGATCCACTCCCGCCTCTTTGATAGTATGAAAATCCAGACGCATGGAAAGACCTCCTGACTTTTTTACAGTATAGCGCAGGAGACGAAAAAAAACAATGAGGAGAGCAAGATTAATGAATACTTGAGCAAGACTAATCACCGGAGGACGGCTATAATAAAATCATCAGAAAGAGAACACGGGGGCTTGAACAAAGCAGAAAGGAGAAAGGTATATGACGTCAAGAGAAAGAGTACAGACCACATTCGCTCACAAACAGCCGGACAAGGTAGCGGTGGATTTCGGAGGCATGAGCTGCTCCATGATCAACGCCACAGTAATGAAAGGGCTGCGGGACTACTACGGACTGGAAGACCGCCCGCCCAAGATCAACGATATGTCCACCATGACCGCTTTTGTAGAGCCGGATCTGGCAGACTGCATGGGCTGCGATGTACAGCAGCTTTACAACTACGGCGACACCTACGGCCACATCAACACCGACTGGAAAGAGTGGGAGTACAGAGGAGTGAAGATCCTGATTCCCTCCGACTGCACCATTCATGACGACGGAAAAGGCGGCTACTACGTATATCCGGAAGGCGATGACACCGTAGAGCCCAGCGGCCATATGCCCGCCAACGGCTTCTATTTCGACAACCTGACCCGCACGCCGGAATTCGATGAGGATGAGGGCAATCCGGATGACAATGTGGAAGACTACATGCTGGTATCGGACGACCAGATCGCTTACCACAAAAAAGTACTGGCTGAGCTGAAACCCACCGGCCGCGCTATTCAGGTAGGTCCCTGCTACGCGGGACTGGGAGATGCCAACAACATTCCCGGACCTAACCTGAAACATCCCAAGGGCATCCGCTCCATCTCCGAGTGGTATACCGCTCCCCTGCTGTATCCGGATTACGTACACGAGGTATTTGAGAAGGGCACCGACATTGTGATCCAGAATATGCAGCGCTACTGGGATGAGTTCGGCTCAGACATTGATATTATGTTTATCTGCGGCACCGATTTCGGAACCCAGAGAGGACCCTTCATGAGCGTGGAGAATTTCAGAGAATTCTACCTGCCCTATTACAAGAAAGTAAACCACTGGATTCATGAGCACACCACCTGGAAGACTCTGAAACATTGCTGCGGAGGAATCTTTCCCCTGCTTCCCTCGTTTATTGAGGCAGAGTTTGACGCTATCAACCCGGTACAGTGCTCCGCCGAGGGCATGGATCCTCAGAAACTGAAAGATACATACGGCAAAGACATTGTATTCTGGGGCGGCGGCGTAGACACTCAGAAGGTACTGCCCTTCGGAACCCCTGAAGAAGTGCGGGAGCAGGTGCTGCAGCGTCTGGAGATCTTCTCCAAGGACGGCGGCTACGTGTTTAACTCCATCCACAACATCCAGTGCAACACTCCCATTGAGAACGTAGTTGCCATGGTGGAGGCCGTAAAAGAATTCAACGGAGATAAGTAAGATTCCTATACGCTGTCATGATAAAAGGAGAGGCTGCGGTACAGAGACCCCTGTACCGCGGCCTCTCCTCATCAGTGCCGGGAGGAACGGACGTGATGGCCGTAGGTGGTGTAAATTCTGGCGGCCTCCGCCTGGGCTTCCTCCAGGGCGGAGGAGATGGAGACGCGGCTGCTGACGATTTTGCGGAACGCCGTGCAGAGAATGTGGTCCATGGCGTTGGGGGGAATGGAGAGCCGGTTTTTCTGATAGGGCGGGTTCCGCTTCTGGGAGGTGTGAACGCTGGCTTCCGAGTAGGGCAGCCAGGGATACATCCTCTGAAGATCATGGTTGTGGTAGGGAGCCACAAACTGGGGGGCTCCGTTGAGCACCGCCAGCAGGAAGCTGGTCTTTTGTTCGCAGACCCAGGAGAGAAATTCAAATGCTTCCTCTCTGTGCGGCGAAAAGGGGTTCAGCCCAAGGTTCCAGCCGGCGGAGGCGGTGCGGCGGCTGGGGATGTGATAGAACCCGATCCGCTGCCGGAGGCTCCGCTGATACTGGAAGCTGATCTTCTGGGCAAATTCCGTAAAGGACAGCAGCATGGCGGTCTTTCCGTTGCAGAAGTCGTCCACGGTATCTACGATGGTGGATTCCATAGATTCCGGTTTTACGTAATTCAGCGTCTGAATCATGTTGGCCATGGCATTGGCGTTGGCTACGGTGTTCAGAGAGGGCTGGCCGTAATTGTCCCAGATGCCTCCTCCGAAGCCCCAGAGCCGCATCATGATTTCCGGGGAAAGCTCCGGCTCCGGCCCTCCGGCCAGGGAGGTTCCGTATTCCGTGGGGGAGTCTTCGTTGTACTTTTTAGTGAAGAATTTGGCAATGTTGTTGAACTCTGTCCAGGTTCTGGGGGGCCGCAGGGAAATCCGGTACTGCTCCTGGAACATGGACATGAGTTTGGGATCCTCAAACAGGTCCGCCCGGTAAAAGAGGATCTGGCTGCCGGCGGTAATGGGAATCCCGTAGATCCGGTCCCCGAGCATGCAGTTGTAGCGGCTTTCCGCGAAGAAACGGCCGGTATCCAGTCCGCTGCTGTCGATAAATTCCCGCAGTTCCGAGAGACAGAGATTCTGGACCATATATTCCAGCCAGGGGGCGTCATAGGTGTAAAGGTCAAAGGAATCCGTAAGGCTGGAAAAGGATTCGGAGATCCGCGCCAGCAGCTGGGACTGGGGCAGGACGGTGAATTCCAGGCTGATGCCGGTTTTCTGAATAAAGTGGGTGCACAGAAGCCGCAGGGCGTTCAGGGAACCGATATCGCAGCTTAAAATCCGCAGCTTTCGAGAAGGATCCTGGATTCTGGGCAGAGGACGTTTCAGGGCGCTGACCGGTGGAAAATCCGCCGGCAGGGCGGGATCATCCATTTCAATAAAGAAAGAATCAGAAATGTTGGGCTCCTGAAGGAGTTCCAGCATTTTTTTTGCAGCCAGCTCCCCCATATAGGAAGCGGACCGGGAGACCACATATACCCCGGAACTGTAGGCGATGTTATCCCAGGTTTCTTCCCCGAAGCTGACGACAATGAGATTTTCCGGGGTTTTCAGGCCGCAGTACTGGATAGCCAGCAGCGCCCCGTCGGTAATCTCCCGGTTGGTACAGAGCACCGCTTCCGGGGGATTGTTGTGAAATTTTTTCAGATAGGCCTGAAAGGCGTTTTCCTTGGTCATATTGGTGTAGCAGATAAAGTCGCTGTTGGCTACGGTGCCGGCGGAGGAGTAGGCTTCCGCGTATCCCCGGACACAGTCGCTCTCAGAGGAAAAACGCAGGGAACCGCAGACCAGAGCGATTTTGCGGTACCCCTGATTCAGAAGCCTGGTTACCAGCTCATGGGTAATATTGTAATTATTGTATCCGATGTAGTTGGTGGTCAGCCGCTTCACCACCCTTTCCATGAAGATTACAGGGATCCGGCTTTTCAGAAGCTGAGAGGCAAAAAAATTGGAATATTCCGGCTGACAGGTGACCAGAAACAGCCCGCAGACATTCTGGGAGAGAAGCAGGCGGATGTTTTCCCGTTCCGTTCCGGGCAGTTCGTTGCTGAAAGCCACCTGAATGGTGTAGCCTCTCTGCTGCAGGTAGCTGGAAAGACTGTTGAAAATATCTACATGAAACTGGCTTTTGATGTCCGTCAGAATCACGCCGATGACCTTTGAGGAAGCGATTTTCAGATTCCGGGCAGAGGAATTGGGAATATAATCCAGGGCTCTGGCGGCCTCCAATACCCGGGATCTGGTTTCCGGGCGCACCTGCTTTGTGCCGTTAAGGGCGCAGGATACGGTGGCGACCGACACGCCGGCCTTTTTTGCTACATCTCTGATTGTAACCATAGTTCCAGCCTCCTTTTTTATCCCCGAAAGCAGCGAGCAAGCGGACACTGCCCGGGCTGCGTTCTCTTGCCGCAAGCGGCAATTTACCTTGTACCTGCATGTCTATTGGAAGACTGCGCTGTTCTCATTTTATCAAAGGCTTGACTGAAAGTAAACATTTTGTCTAACAAAATCTAAACGTTTTACTATTTAATTTGGAAATCTGCCCATAAAATTTTCAAAATATGATAGGGTAATTGTACAAGGTACCGAAAAAATACAGAAGGAAGGAGTTCTTTTATCGCGCGATACTGCCGCCGACGGGCGGAATGACCAGAAATGGCGCAGCAAGTTTTACGAAGAGTGACAATGAAGGATGGGATAAAAAATGGAGAAACAAAAAAGTATTAGTGTCGCGGATATCGCAAGACGCCAGGCACTGCTGATCGTACTTATCGGCATTGTGATCGTCTTTTCCTTTTTGACGGAGCAGTTTCTCACCCCGAACAACATCATCAATATTTTCCGGCAGATCTCTACCATCGCCGTCATGGGCGCGGGAATGACTTTCTGTATCGTAGGCGGAAATTTCGATCTGTCTGTGGGTGCTCTGCTCTCCATGTGCGGCTGTGTATTCATCTCTACATATGACAGACTGGGTGCGTTTCCGGCCCTGCTCATCACCCTGGCCATCGGATGCGTTTCCGGAGCGGTCTGCGGGTTCCTCTGCGGATACCTGAAGCTGAATTCCATGATCGTGACCCTGGGCATGCAGCAGGTACTGCAGGCGCTGACGCTCATGTACACCGGAGGGCAATACGTGCAGCTGGAGGATCTCAACGCGCCGATTACTGTCATCGGAAAAGGAAACATCGGCATCGTGCCGGTATCCGTTATTATCATGGCAGTCTTCTGTGTGGTCTATGCCATGATTCTTTCAAAAACCGTATTCGGCCACCGGGTCAAAGCTGTAGGCTCCAACACCGAGACCAGCCGCTACAGCGGCATCAATGATAAGAAGATCGTGCTGCAGACCTTTGTGCTGTCCGGCCTGTCAGCAGCCATAGGCGGTATCATTCTTTCCACCAGGGGCGGCGGCGGACAGAGCACCATGGGTATGGGATACGAGTTCGATGTGATTACCGCGGTCATTCTGGGCGGGGCCAGCCTGGCAGGAGGAAGCGGCAGCATCTTCCGGACCTTTATCGGCGCCCTGGTCATCGGCATTCTGAAAACAGGATTTGTGCTGCTGGGTCTTTCTTCCTATACTCAGTACGTGGCGGAGTGCATCATTATCCTGTTCGCGGTCTATCTGGATATCTCGGCGGGAAAGAGAAAGGTAAGGTGAGAGTATGAAAACAAATAAATGGGCAAAATTTCTGACCAACAATACGGTAGTTCCGATCCTGGTCGTCATACTTATCATAGCCGCCGTTCTGGACAGCCGGTTTATGACACCCGGCAACCTGCTGAACGTATTTAACCAGAATTCCATTAAGGGAATCATGGCCATCGGCATGACCTTTGTCATTATCAACGGCTATTTTGATATGTCTCTGTGTACTCTGGTGAGTCTGACTGCGGGACTGTCCTGCGGACTGCAGGATCAGATCGGCCTGGCGGGAGCCATCCTGGTAGCGCTGCTGGTAGGGCTGCTGGTGGGAGTTATCAATGGATTCCTTATTGCCTATGCCGGCATCAATGCCTTTGTAGTAACTCTGTCCCTGATGCTGGGATGCAGAGGCCTGACCTACATATACAGCGATGAGCAGTCTATTGTGTCTCCCAGCATGGCTTTCGCGGAGTTCGGCTCCGGAAAGATTCTGGGTTTGACCTACACCAGCTGGCTGTTTATCATCGGGCTGTTTATCGCCTGGTTTGTACTGAAGTATACCGCGCACGGCCGAAATACCTACGCGGCGGGAGGCAACGCCAGCGCGGCGGAAAACGCAGGCATCAAGGTCAAAAGAACCATCTTTATTAATTTTGTGATCTGCGGCGTGCTTTCCGGTCTGGGCGGCGTGCTTTACGCGGCGCAGAATGGAGCCTCCACACCGGCCCTCGGATGGCCGGACATGCATATGCTGGTCATCGCCGGGGTTGTGCTGGGCGGCACCAAGCTTTCCGGAGGTGTGGGAACTATCTGGTACAGTCTGGCCGGAGTGATGGTTCTGGGAATCATCGCCAATATCATGAGCCTGAAACGAGTGCAGTCCTGGGTGTCTACTATGCTGACCGGACTGATCATGATTGGAGTACTTTACATTGACAAAATCCTGACAGAGAAAAGACAGAAGGAAGGACTGAAAAATTAGCGGACCCTTGTTTCGCGGACCTCAATTTAAAATATAAAAGAAAAGGAGCAAAAAGTATGAAAAAAAGATTAGCAGCGATTTTACTCAGTGGACTGATGGCAGTGTCTTTGGCGGCATGCGGAGGCGAGGCAGGCAGCGCCGGTGAAAGCGGCGGCACGACTTCTGAGGGCAGCGCCGGCGGAAGTGAAGAGGACAGCAGCAGTTCCTCCTCCGGCGGGCCGGCGTCAGCTACGGATTCAGAACTTCCGGATATTTCCGGCGAGGATCTGTCCGGCATTACCATCGGCTTCAGTATGAGCAACGGCAGCGGCGACAGCTATGGAACTTCCTATTTGAATACGCTTAACAGCTTTGCTGAGGATATGGGATTTGAACTGATTCTTCTGGACGCGGTAGGGGATGTGACCAAGCAGACCAACCAGGTGCAGGATCTGATTACCCAGCAGCCGGATGTAATTGTAGTATGGCCTGTGAACTCCGAGTCCGCGGTAACTTCGGTAAAAGCTATCAGCGACGCGGGTATTCCGGTGATCACCGCTAACACCAATGTAGTAGAAAGCGGCGAGCAGTATCTGGAAGGATATGTGGGACCATCCAATGTGGAGGAAGCAAAACTGACCGCCACCCAGATGGTGGAAGATCTGGGAGGAGAGGGAAACATCCTCTTTATCAACGGAAAACAGGGCTACAGTACCTCTGATGAGAGAAAGCAGGGCCTGGAAGAAGCGATTGAGGGCACCAATATCAAAATCGTGGAAGAGCAGCCGGATGAGGGAAGCCGTGAGAAGGCGCAGCAGGTAATGGAAAATTACCTGGTAAAATATCCGGAAGGCGAGATCAGCGCAGTGTTTGCCCAGGATGACAACGGAGCCATCGGCGCCTACAACGCTGTGGAGTCCGCGGGCAGAGTGGGCGAATTCCCCATCTACGCAGGGGCTACCGGAGATTACGGAACCATCAGCTACATTGAGCAGGGTCTGATCGCGGGCACAGCAGTGCAGTCCCCGGTCATCGACGCCCAGACCGCGCTGACCTGGGCGGTATGGATGGCTCTCGGCAATGAACTGCCGGCATTCTACAACTATATCGAGACTCCCCTGGCAACTCCGGACAATATTGCCAGCCTGAATATCGCTCAGTGGGAATCATAATCGGAAGGGAGAATCATCCATGAATGATCATGCGGAAAAGAATGGAACCAACGAATATCTTCTGCAGATGAAACAGATTGAGAAAAGCTTTCCCGGCGTAAAAGCTCTGAACGGAGCGGGCATTGATGTAAAATACGGTGAGGTGGTGGCTCTCTGCGGGGAGAACGGCGCGGGAAAATCTACTCTGATGAAATGCCTGTACGGATCCTACCGGGCGGATGCCGGGGAAATTCTTTACCAGGGAAAACCGGTGCGTTTTACGGATCCGGAGCAGGCCAAGGAAGCCGGTATCATTCTGATTTTCCAGGAATTATCGCTGGTCATGGATCTGACGGTTGCCGAGAACATGTTTCTCGGCAGCCAGCCAAAAAACGGTATAAAATTAAACTGGAAAAAGATGAACGCGGCGGCCCAGGAAGTGTTGAATGAACTGCATTCGGAAGTAAAGGCCACCGATCTGATCCGAAATCTTCCCATCGCCCAGCAGCAGATGGTAGAGATTGCCAGAGGCATTGCCCTGGGAGCTCAGCTGCTGATCCTGGATGAGCCCACCTCCTCTCTGACAGAGAGGGAAAAAAATAATCTGTTCAAGGTGATCCGGATGCTTACGGCAAAGGGCGTGGGCATTATCTACATCAGCCATAAGATGGATGAGATCATGGAGATCAGCGATCACGTAACTGTTATGAGAGACGGGGAGCGCACCGGCGACTTTGAGACGAAAGACACAGATCTGGACAGCATCATCAAAGCCATGATCGGCCGTACTCTGGATAATTATTATACCAAGTGCTCCGCCCGGCCGGGAAAAGAAGTACTGAGGGTGGAAAACCTGACTGTCAACGGCTATTTCCGCAATATCAGCTTCAACGTCCATGAGAGGGAGGTAGTAGGATTTTACGGCCTGGTAGGAGCCGGCCGGACGGAGATCATGGAGACGATCTTCGGCGTCCGGAAAGCCAACGGCGGCAAAATCTTTATCGACGGAAAAGAGTCCGCCATCCGCACCAGTGTGGACGCGGTCAAAGCGGGCATCGGGTTTGTGACAGAGAACCGGAAAGAGCAGGGGCTGCTGCTGGAAAAATCCTGCAGGGAAAATATGGCTCTGGCTAAGCTGCCTCAGATCTCCAAAGGCGGGTTTGTCAATGAGGGAGAGACAAAGCGGATCTATGAAAAGTATCACAAAGAACTGCAGATCAGTTCGCCCAGTTCGGAACAGAATGTGGTATATCTCTCCGGAGGAAATCAGCAGAAGGTGGTTCTGGGGAAATGGCTGTGTATGAATCCCAAGCTGCTGATCCTGGACGAGCCCACCAGAGGAATTGATATCGGTGCAAAGTCAGAGATCCACAGCCTGATCGCCAGACTGGCGGAGGAGGGCATGGCAGTGATTGTGATTTCGTCCGAGATGCCGGAGATTATCGGTATTTCCAATCGTATCTACACCATTGCCCAGGGACGGATGACAGGAGAACTTCACGGGGATGAGATTACAGAGCTGAATCTCATGCGCTCCATTGCCATCGCCGACTCTACTCAGAGCGCTTAAAAAACAGGGCGCCCGGAAACCTTCGGTGTTCAGGGCGCCCTGTAGTTTTTCATAGGAGGAGGGATGTGGATGGCGGTCAGAGAAGTGCAGGTAAAAAACGGCAAGATTCACGGATGTGCCAGCGGGATCCCTACGGTTTCAGTGTTTAAGGGAATCCCCTACGCGGCGGCTCCCGTGGGGGAGCTGCGCTTTCGGGCGCCGACGGACTGTCCGGACTGGGACGGAATCTACCAGGCCGTGGAATATGGCCCTATACCGGTGCAGGATCGGATAAAAACAAAATTTAACCGGGAGGAATTTGCGGAATACGGAGCCGAAGAACCGATGGGGGAGGACTGCCTGCGGCTGCATATCTGGACGCCGGCGGAATCTTCCGAGGAGAGGCTTCCTGTGATGGTATGGTTCCACGGAGGAGGCTTTGTGGAGGATTACGCCTACAATGTGGTGGTGGACGGGGACACTTACGGAGAACGGTTCCGCACAGTGCTGGTTTCTGTGGAATACCGACTGGGGATCCTGGGTTTTCTGGCACATCCCCTTCTGACAGCAGAAGGAAGGACATCAGGAAACTACGGGCTTTTGGATCAGAGAGCGGCTCTGCTTTGGATCCGGGAAAACATCGGGGTTTTCGGGGGAGATCCGGACAATGTGACTGTATTCGGGGAATCCGCCGGGGGGATCAGTGTACTCCAGCATCTGTGTTCTCCCCTTTCCCGGGGCCTGTTCCACCGGGCCATTGTCATGAGCGGTACCGGTTATTTCGGAAAAATGCTGGATGCCCGCCGGGAGCAGCAGACGCTGAAAGCAGCGGAGAAAACCGGGGAAAGGGTGTTTGAAAAACTGGGGATTGCCGACCTGGAGCAGCTGCGCCGGGTGCCTGCGGAGGCCTTTATCAGCGTTCAGCGAGAAATGCCGGAAGCTTTCCTACCTGTGATTGACGGCTGCTTCTGTACGGACTGGCTGGACCGGCTGCTTCTGGAAAACCGCTATGCCAATGTGCCTATTCTCATGGGCTGCACCAGTCAGGAAGCGGGACTGTTCCGGGCTCAGGGAGACAAAAGCGGCAGGGACTGGAACCGGTTTTTCCAGATTCCCGCCTTTGCCTGGGCGGAGCTGGCGGCGGAATGCCAGGAGAGAAAACCAGTATATTTTTACTGGTTCAGCCGATCCATCCCCAATCTGGGGCCCTGGCATGCCATGGAACTTCACTATCTGTTTCATGTGCTCCACCGGACCAGCCGCAGGCTCTACCAGGCGGATCTGGATCTGGAAGACGCCATGGCCGCTTACTGGTGCAATTTTGCCGCTGCCGGGGATCCCAACGGGGAGGGGCTGGTCCGCTGGGAACCGTATACGCAGGAAAGCGGAGGAGTGCTGGAACTGGGGGATCTGATCCGCATGAGGCGGCGTTCCGATTTCCTGGAGCTGTCCGCGGAAGTGGATTTTGCCCTGGGAAAGTAAACGCTCGGAATGTTCATTCATATGATAGGATTTTGCATTACATTCCCCCGGGTCAGCTGGTAAAATACGATTAAAGATAAAGAAACAGGAGGTGCAGCATGTTAGACAAAAATAAAGTATCTCTGGGCATTGCTCCCATCGGCTGGACCAACGACGACATGCCGGATCTGGGCAAGGAGAACACCTTTGAGCAGACCGTCAGCGAGATGGCTCTGGCCGGCTTCAAAGGAACCGAGGTGGGAAGCCATTATCCCACAGATCCGGCCGTGCTGAAGAAGGCCCTGGATCTGAGAGGCATGACCGTCTGCAACCAGTGGTTCTCCTCGTTCCTTCTCACCAGACCCTATGAGGAGACAGAGGCGGCATTCATTAAGCAGTGTGATTTCCTGAAGTATGTGGGCTCCCGATGCATCGGCGTATCCGAGCAGAGCTACAGCATCCAGGGAATGCTGGATCATCCCATTCTGGAAGGCAAGTATGTCATGAACGATGAGGAGTGGGATACCCTGGTGAAGGGACTGAACCGTCTGGGAAAGATCGCAAAAGACAAGGGAATGGTCATGACCTTCCACCACCACATGGGCACAGTGGTGCAGACGGAGGAGGAGATCGACCGGTTCATGGAGTCTGTGGACCCCGATTCTGTGTTCCTGCTCTTTGACAGCGGCCACTGCTCTTTCGCCGGAATTGACCCGGAGAAGGTGCTGAGAAAATATGTGGACCGGGTGCGCCATGTGCATCTGAAAGACCTGCGGACCAGCGTGGTGGAGCAGGCCAGAAAAGAGAAGTGGAGTTTCCTGAAGGGCGTCCGGGCAGGCACCTTTACGGTGCCGGGAGACGGGGATGTGAACTTCGCCCCCCTGTTTGACATTCTGGGAGACGCCGGATACCAGGGCTGGGTGGTAGTGGAGGCGGAGCAGGATCCAGCCAAAGCCAATCCCCTGGAGTACGCGATGAAAGCAAGAAAATATATTGCCGAGCATACAGGACTGTAAAAAAGAAAGGGAGGAAAGAAAAGAGTATGGCAAAGAAAGTAAAAATCGGACTGCTGGGCGCGGGACGTATCGGAAAACTGCATGGAACCAATGTACAGAACTTTATTCCGGAAGCGGAGATCTCCGTAGTGGCGGATCCTTTCATGAATGATTCCATGAAGGAGTGGGCTGAGAGCGTAGGGATCAAGAAAACATCCAGCAATCCGGAGGATGTATTCGCGGACCCGGAGGTGGACGCGGTGTTTATCTGCTCCTCCACCGACACCCACGCGGACTTTATCATACAGGCCGCCAAAGCCGGAAAACATATATTCTGCGAGAAACCCATCCACACCGACATTGCCCGGATCAAGGAAGCTCTGCAGGCGGTGGAGGAAGCCGGCGTGAAGCTGCAGGTGGGCTTTGTCCGCAGATTCGACAAAAACCACAAGGCGGTGCATGACACGGTTGCCTCCGGCAGGCTGGGTGCCCCCTACGTGGTGAAGGTCTGCTCCCGTGATCCGGAAGCTCCGCCTATGGAGTATGTGAAGGTATCCGGAGGAATCTTCATGGATATGATGATCCACGATTTTGATATGGTCCGCTACCTGTCCGGCAGCGATGTGACGGAAGTATCCGCTACCGGCGCCTGCCTGGTAGATCCCAGATTCGCGGACTACGATGATGTGGACACCGCCATTGTCACCCTGAAATTCGCCAACGGAGCCATCGGAGTCATCGACAACTGCCGTCAGGCCCCCTACGGCTATGACCAGAGAGTGGAAGTACACTGCGAGAAGGGCTGCGTGCAGGACAACAACGCCCTGGAGAATGTGGCCTATGTCAGCACCAACGCCGGGGTAGAGTCCGCGAAACCCACTTGGTTCTTCCTGGAGAGATACAATGACGCTTTTGTGACAGAAGAGAAAGCCTTTGTTGACGCCATCATCAACAATACGGATACTCCGGTCGGAGCAAAAGACGGACTGGAGCCTGTCCGGATCGCGGCTGCCGCCAAGAAATCCCTGAAAGAGGGACGCCCGGTGAAACTGTCCGAGATCGAGGCATAAAAAATACATCATAATAATGAGACAAGTGGCAAAAGGGCCTGCGGGCTTCGCTTGTCTCATTTTTATATCAGATTTTTTATCTCCGATTTTTCCAGAAACTGCTCCAGATTTCTGCCCGGGCGGCAGCTTTGTGCCATTTTCTCAAAATTTCCAGATTTTTTTCCTTCATAATTCTTTCCTTTAATTCATCCGATACGTTTCCGATATCTTCCAACAGTTCAAGGATAGCTTCCGCTTTTCCCTCTGCCCTTCCTTCTACTCTGCTGATCCGCCTGGTCTCCTGCACGTCATAGGCTTCAAAATTTTCAAACAACACTGTAAAATCCCTCCGTTCTATCCGGTCTGTGAACTCCGCCGCCTCCTCTTTACGGAATCCGAATCCCGGTTTTCCTGCCACAGGGGAAGAAAGCGTTCTGAAATATCTTCGATGTCCTCCGGACGGATATTCTTCAGAATCTCCAGATCCGTATACCCCCGCAGAAACTGGGCGCAGAGAATGGGATTGTCGGCCGAAGGGCCCTGCATCTGAAATGGGACGGCGATTGATCCGCTGCCCGATAAGATAGTTTCAGTATACAGCTGAATGTGCTGGCTTGCAAGTGTGTTTTAAGAATTTGAAAGGGGTGTCTTTTTACTGCCGGAAGCCGGCGGGATCAAAGTATTTGCGGAAACTGGCGGGGGTGATGGAGGTCGCCTGTCGGAAACTGCGGATAAAGGCAGTGGAGCTGGAAAAACCGCAGCGGAAGCCGATCTCCTCCACGGAAAGGCTGGTTTCTGTCAGCAGTTCTTTGGCGTGGCGGAGCCGGACAGCCGACAGATATTCGTGGGGAGTGCGCCCGGTTTCCCGTTTAAACAGCCGCAGCAGGTGATATTTGCTCAGGGAAACCCGCCGGGAGAGTTCCTCCAGGCCGCATTCCTCCTGAAAATGAGTCTCCATATATTCCAGGGCCAGGGTGACGGGGCGGCTGTGCTCCGGGGCGGACTGGATGGCCAGAGTGCCCAGAAGCTCATGGATCAGCCAGGAGATCCGGTGATCGTTGGGAATCTGTTCCGCGGTTTCCCGCTGAAGGCAGGAGAAGAGAAAGGCCACGTTTCCCCGGCCGGGGATCAGGGGGCCGTACTGCTGGTACAGAAGGTTAAAATAAGCCTGGGAGGAGCATCCGCCGATGAGGTACTGCTGGATGCGGATATCGGTCAGGGCTTTGTAGGCATGAGGATGGGAAAGATCCAGGAAAAACACGTCGTCTGCCCGGGCGGTATAGGTTTTTCCCTGGTATTTCAGTTCCATTTCCCCGGACATGAGATAAAACAGGGCCAGGGATTTCAGCTCCTTTCTCCGCACCTGATAGCTGCTGTCGCAGATATATTCCACTGCCAGCATGGCGTAAAAAAGATTCTGCACCGCGAAGGGAGAGGGGGCGCAGTAGCGGTTTAGTTTTCTGGTGATGATTCCTGTTTCATTGGGGATTACGGAGTCTCTCTGGATATCTCTGACCGACATGGGATTCCTCCTTGTGAAATGAGCAATTTTTGTATACTGCAGGGCAAGAATGATTCTTTTGCTTTTGGATATTTTCAAGTATTATTATAGCGAAAACAGAGAACAGACGCAACCGGAGAATCCGGATATCCGGCAACAATTTTTATCTAAATACCATCGGCCCCAGAGGCGGAGGCAGGGATGGAGGAAGAACAGGAGGAAAAAATGACAGGAAAAGAGAAACTGAAAGCTGCCCTGAATCATGAAGAGGCCCCGGTGCTGTTTGACCTGGGAGGTCTGAACACTACCGGCATGCACTGTATTGTAATGGAAAAACTCAGAGAGTTTTACGGGCTGGAAAAGAAGCCTGTCACTATCATCGAACCCTCCCAGATGCTGGGCCATATGGATGCGGATCTGGCGGACTGCCTGGGGGTGGAGACGGAGCTGGTCTGGGGTTCCAGGAACTGCTATGGATTTAAGAGCGAGGACCAGTATAAGGAGTGGAGAACTCCCTGGGGCCAGGTGGTGTTGGTTCCGGAAGAGTTCAGGACTACTGTAGACGCCAAGGGAGACACCCTGATCTATGCCTGCGGAGATCTGGACTATCCGGCGGCGGGCCGCATGCCCAGGGGCGGCGTGTATTTTGACAATGAGGACAGAGCGCCGGCCTATGATGAGGACAACTATGACATCAACGACAATCTGGAGGAATTTCAGGTTTTCACGGAGGGGGAAATTGACTGGTTGAAAAAGCAGGTGGGGCAGCTTCGAGACGCCTCCCATGTGATTACCTGTTTCGGACCGGGAACCACAGGCGGAGGAACCTGCCTGGCGGATCATTCCATGATTGCCGGTCCCATGCTCCGGGAGCCCAAGGGAATCCGCCGGCTGGAGGATTTCTATATGGCCACGGCGGCGGATCCGGAGATCATTCAGGAAATTTTTGAGAAAGAAACAGAGATCGGAATTCAGAACCTGAAGAAAATGCATGACGCCATAGGGGATTCCATTGACGTACTCCACATCTGCGGCACAGACCTGGGAACTCAGAAGAGCCTTTTCTACAGCAAAAGCACCATTCAGGAAGTGTGGGCGCCCTACTGGAAGAAGATCAACGACTGGGTTCACGAGAATACCGGCTGGAAAACCTTCAAACATTGCTGCGGAAGCATCGCTCCCATCATCGATGTGCTCATTGATTCCGGCTTTGATATTCTCAATCCGGTGCAGTGGACCGCTGACAACATGGATCGGAATATGCTGAAAGAAAATTTCGGCAGCCGTCTGGTATTCTGGGGCGGCGGGGTGGATACCCAGCATCTTCTTCCGGAAGGAACTCCGGAACAGGTGTATGGCCAGGCCAGGGAATGCCTGCGGATCTTCAGTAAAAACGGAGGTTATGTATTTAATACGATCCACAACATTGTTCCCGGAGTACCCGTGGAAAATGTGGATGCTCTGGCCAGAGCGGTCCGGGATCACAACAGGGGCTGAGAAGGCTCCTGTCCCCGGACCAGGGGGCAGTTCTGCAGGTTGTATCTGGTCTTGATGTAAATATTGGTATAATAGTACTCACTGTCGGGCTGCTGGTTTTTTACCAGCAGCCTTGCCAGTATCTGCGCGGCCTCATAGCCCTGGGTGAAGCAGTCCTGATCGATGACAAAATCGGCGGTGTCTTCTCTCAGGGCTTCTTCCGTGCAGGGAGTCTGGTCGAAATAGATTACATAGGGACGTTTTTCCAGCCCCAGGCTGCGGAAGGCGCCGGGGATGCCGGCCTGCCCGGAGGAGACCACCAGGATGCCGTTGATGCCGTTGATGCCCAGAAGGGAAGTTTTCACTACATTTTCCACCTCGGCTTCATCGTCAAAGGTGCAGTGGACTCCGGCGATCTTGATCTCCGGGTAGCAGTTCTTTAATTCTTCAATAAAGCCGTCTACCCGGCTGTTGTTGGCGTAGTTGGTAAAAAATCCCGTGATAATGAGGATGTTGCCGGTCCCTCTGGTGAGCATGCCCATGAGGCCGGCCGCCGCCTGCCCGCCCCGGCGGTTGTCCATGCCGATGAAACAGAGGCGGCGGGTGCCGATGATATCCGAGTTAAAGGTTACGATGGGAATGCGGTATGTTTCGGCCACCTCGTTCAGTTTGTCCCGGACAGCGGCGCAGTTTACCGGCATGATGGCAAGACCGTAAATATGCTGTTCCAGCAGTTCGTCAATGGCCCGGATCTGTTCCTGCTCGTCCATGGACTCGCATTCCCGGACCAGTACCCGGATCCCCTGATGCGCCAGTTCCTCCCCGGCCTGGCGGATTCCCCGGCGGATTTCCGAGGAGAATACACGGGTGGACAGGAAGGTGACTACGCCGATCCGCAGTTCCTTTTTCTGGATGGCCCGTTTTCTGCTTTTTGGCACATACCCCAATTCATCCGCGATCTGGCGGATCTTTTTTTCTGCCTCCGGACTGATACGTCCCCTGTTGTTCAGCGCCCGGTCTACGGTTCCCCGGGACACCCCTGCCTTTTCCGCGATCTGCTGTATGGTTACGCCCATGATTCTTCCTGCCTCCCCCGTTCGGTTTTGTGCTTTGATGCCTATAGTGTAACATACAAAAGGGAAATGCGCAATGTAAAAAATGTGCATTTTGCGTGCGTTTTTGGGAAAATGCGGAGGATGGGAAAAACAAGAGTAAAAATTACCAATATTCAAGCATTTTTTTTGGAGGATACGTCAGGAAACAAGCCTTGAAAACAGAGTGCCGCTGTGGTATTATAATAACAAAAGAACGCAAAAAGCACACAAAATTGCGTGCAAAGTTTCGGACAAATTCTTAAACAGGAGGTAAGGTATGGAACACACAACACGGATGACGACAGCTCAGGCTATCGTAAAGTTTCTGGACAATCAGTATGTGTCTGTGGACGGGGTGGAAACCAAATTTGTGGAGGGCTTTTTTACCATCTTCGGACACGGGATTGCGGTTGGGCTAGGAGAAGCCCTGGACAGCAATCCCGGCAGTCTGCGGGTTATGCAGGGCAGAAATGAGCAGGGCATGTGCCATGCCGCCATTGCGTTTGCCAAGCAGAATAAGAGAAGAAAGATTATCGCCTGCGCGTCTTCGGTAGGACCGGGAGCCGCCAACATGGTAACCGCTTCCGCCACCGCAACGGTCAACAATATCCCGCTGCTGGTATTCCCCTCGGATACCTTCGCTTCCAGACAGCCCGACCCGGTGCTGCAGCAGCTGGAGCAGAGCAGCAGTCTGGCAACCACCACCAATGACGCTTTCAAGCCGGTCTGCAAATACTGGGATCGGATCACCCGCCCGGAAATGGTTATGACCGCCCTGATCAACGCCATGCGGGTGCTGACGGATCCCGCGGAAACAGGAGCCTGCTGCATCGCGCTCTGCCAGGATGTAGAGGGCGAGTCCTATGACTATCCGGATTACTTCTTTAAAAAGAGAGTACACCGGATCACCCGTCCGGCGGCTGTGGATGAGGAAGTGGAGGATATCGCCGCTGTCATCGCCGGGGCTAAGAAACCCCTGGTGATCGTAGGCGGAGGCGTGAAGTACTCGGATGCCGGGGAGGAAGTAGAAAACTTCTGCCAGGAGTTCGGCATTCCCTTCGGCGAAACTCAGGCAGGGAAGAGCGCCTGCAGATCCAGCCATCCCTATTGCCTGGGCGGCATCGGAGTGACCGGCACCCTGGCTTCCAACGTGATTGCCAGAGACGCGGACGCTGTCATCGCCATCGGCTCCAGGATGTCTGATTTTACCACCAGTTCCAAATGGCTGTTCAAAAATGACGATGTGCAGTTTGTGACCATCAACAACTGCCGGTTCCACGCCTACAAGATGGACGCGGTGAAGGCGGTGGGCGACGCCAAAGTGACCATCAAAGCCCTGGCGGAAAAACTTCGGGCAAAAGGCTATCACTCTGCCTACACCCAGGAGATCGAAGAGGCCAAAGCTGCCTGGGCCAAAGAGATGGAGCGCCTGGCAGGCATTGAGTATACAGGGGATGATTTCGAGCCCATGATCAAGGCCAGAGATCCCCGGACTGTTCCGGAATTTGTAAAGCTGACGGGAGGCAAGCTGACCCAGACCGCGGCTATAGCCGCGATACGCAGGGTGATCGCCGACGACGCTATTATCATTACCGCGGGAGGTTCCCTGCCCAGCTGTCTGCAGAGAATGTGGACCACAGACGAGAGGGACGCTTATCACGCGGAGTACGGATACTCCTGCATGGGCTATGAAGTGGCCGCTACCCTGGGAGTGAAATTCGCTGAGCCGGGCAAAGAAGTGTACGCACTGGTGGGAGATTCCAGCTTCCAGATGCTGCACAGCGAAATCATGACCATCCAGCAGGAGAAGCAGAAGGTCAATATTCTGATCTTCGACAACTGCGGGTTCGGCTGCATCAATAACCTGGAAATGACCCACGGCATCGGCAGCCTGGCGACAGAGTTCCGCTACACCGACGGCAAGAAGCCCACAGGAGATCTGATTCCTGTAGACTACGCCAAGATCGGAGAGGGCTACGGACTGAAGACCTACACCTGCAAAACCATCGCCGAACTGGAGGCGGCTCTGGAGGACGCCAAGAAGCAGACCGCTGCCTGTCTGTTTGACCTGAAAGTCATTCCCAAGACCATGACAGACGGATATGAGTCCTGGTGGGATGTGGGCATCGCCACTACTTCCATTAAAGAGTCTGTGCGGAAATCCTGCGAGGAAGTGCTGCAGGGCCGCGCGGAGGCGAGAAAATATTGATGAATTACCAAAGTCTATGCCATGCCTCCCGGGAAACCGGGAGAGCGGGGATGGACCGGCGGATTCAGTTATAAAGGCAAAATTTCAGAAAGGAGTGAGAACAATGAAAAAAGTCTTTGGTTACCCGGAATTCAGCGCGGAAGGCGAGCGGGTTCTGTGTACCTACGACAACGAGTACAGCGACATGCTGATGGATGTCCGGGTGTACCGCATGAAGGCGGGAACCACCAGAACCTTCCAGAGAACCGGCGAAGAAACCGCGGTTCTGCTGCTGTCCGGAAAGATCCGCTATGAGTGGGAAGGCAATGCTGAGACGGTTTCCCGTAAGGATGTGTTCACGGAGGGCCCCTGGTGCGTGCATGTGTGCACCGGCACAGAGGTGAAGGTGACTGCCCAGGAGGATTCTGAAATCCTGGTACAGTGCACCCACAACGACAGAGAGTTCCCCGCGAAGCTGTACAAGCCGGAGGACGCTCCCTGGGGCTATTCCTGTGTGGGCAAGTTCGGCAATGTGGCAAAACGCCGGGTAAACACCATTTTCGACCACGATATCGCTCCCTATTCCAATATGGTGCTGGGAGAGGTGCTCAACGACCGGGGCAACTGGTCCGGGTATCTGCCCCACCGCCATCCTCAGCCGGAGTGCTATTACTTCATGTTCGATCATCCGGAAGGATTCGGTGCCAGCTTTGTAGGCGATCAGGTGTTTAAGAGCGTGGACGGAAGCTTTTCCGCCATTCCCGGGGGAGCGCTGCATCCCCAGGCCGTAGCTCCTGGGTATCAGATGTATACTTGCTGGATGATCCGCCATCTGGAGGGAAATCCCTGGCTTCAGACGGACCGCTGCGAGGATGAGAGATATACATGGCTGCATGACGCGGAATTTTAAGAAGTACCAGTTGTGTCTCTGATTTGCTCTGTGCTATAATGGTACCGGAGCAAACAGGGGGATTACAGTAAATTTTACCATTTTTTAAGGAGGAAGTGTATTATGAGCAAGATCAGAGTAGGTGTAGCAGGTTACGGAACCATCGGACAGCGTCTGGCGGACGGCGTTGCTCAGCAGGAAGATATGGAGCTGGTAGGAATCGCTGATCTGGCGCCCACCCTGTCTCTGAGAGCTTTGAGAGAGAGAGACATGATCGGTGTCAACGGCGTGAAATACAATCTGTATCTGGTTGACGGAGCAGATGAGGAGGCCTTCAAGGCAGCCGACATCCCGGTAGCGGGAAGCTTCGCGGATCTGTGCCAGAACGTTGATATTATGCTGGATTCCGCTCCCGGCGGAGTAGGCGCCAAGAACAAAGAGAACTACTATGAGAAATACGGCGTCAAGGCTATCTTCCAGGGCGGCGAAAAGAACGCGGTGGCGGATGTATTCTTCCATGGCTACGCCAACTATGAGAAGGGCGTCGGCAAAGACTATCTGAAGCTGACCTCCTGCAATACCACCGGACTGATCCGTACTGTGGACTGCCTGGACCGGGCTTACGGCATTGAGAAAGTTGCCATCACCATTATCCGCCGTGTGGCGGATCCCGGCGACTATCACCGCGGACTGACCAACGCGCTGCAGATGGAGAAGGCTCCCACCCATCAGGCCGTTGACCTGATGACCATTATGCCCCATGTAAACGCTACCGGTATCCTGGTACATACTCCTGTGACCCACGGCCATATCATCACCGTTCTTGCAACTGCCAAAGACGGAAAGAAAATCACCAAAGAGATGGCTCTGGAAGCATTCGAGAAACATCCCAGAATCCGTGTGGTGACCATGGACGAGGGCTTCAAGGGCAACGCCTCCTTCTTCAAATACGCCCGTGACCTTGGAAACCGCCGGGGCGATATGTATGAGATCGGCCTGTGGGCAGATTCCATCGTAGAGTCCGGCAACGACATTATGTACGCCATCAACATCCCGCAGGAGTCCGTTACCATTCCGGAGACCATGGACGCCATCCGCGCGGCCACCAAGATGCAGCTGACCAGAGAAGAGGGAACCGCAATGACCAACAAGTATCTGGGAATCGGCAAATTTAAAAACATCGGCTGAGAACTGAGGAGATAGGATCATGCGTTTTGGCATTAAAACATTGGATGAGTATGATGTGAAAGGGAAAACCGTCCTCTGCCGGGTGGACATCAACCAGCCGGTAGACAAGGCCACGGATACCCTCAAGAGCATCAACCGGATCAGGGGCTGTGTCCCCACGATCCGGGAGCTGTCCGATAAAGGCGCCAAAGTAGTGCTGATGGCGCATCAGGGCAGTGATATTGAGTATAAGAATTTTTATACTACAAGACCTCACGCGAAGGTCCTGCAGGAGCTTCTGGAGCGCCCGGTGCAGTTCATTGACGATGTCTGCGGACCGGCGGCCAGAGAGGCCATCAAAAATCTGAAAGAGGGAGAAATCCTTCTTCTGGACAATGTGCGCTTCCAGTCAGAGGAGCAGACTCTCTTCGAGATGAAGCTGAAACTGAGCCATGAGGATCAGGCCAAGACTCAGGTGGTGACCAAGCTGGCGCCTCTGGGCGATCTGTATGTGTGCGACGCCTTCGCGGCTGCCCACAGAGATCAGCCCACCCTCTGCGGATTTGAGCAGGTTCTGCCCTCCGCCATGGGCAGGCTGTTTGAGGCCGAGTACTGCGCGGTGTCCAAGGTCATGGAAAACCCGGAACATCCCTGCGTGTTCGTTCTGGGCGGAGCCAAGATTTCCGATGCGTTTCTGATGATGGAGACGGTGCTGAGCCGCGGGATCGCCGACAAGGTTCTGACCGGCGGGCTGGTAGCCAATATTCTTCTGGCTGCCGCGGGAGAAGAGATCGGCGAGGGAAGCCTGGCTTTTATCCGTAAATCCAACTATGAGGACTGGATTGAAAAGATCAAACCTCTCTATGAGAAATACAAAGATCAGATTGTTCTTCCAAAGGATCTGGCTTACGTGGAAAACGGCGAGCGCAAAGAGGCGAAAGTGGGAGAAATCCCCGCTGCCGCGGGTCTGGTGGATATCGGACACGAAGCGGTTGCCGAGTATCAGAAAATTATCTCAGAGGCTAAGACAGTCTGTGTCAACGGTCCCATGGGAATTTTTGAGGAGGCAATCACCGAGTACGGGACCAAGGGCGTCTGGGACGCTCTGGCCGGGACGGAAGCCTATACTCTCATCGGCGGAGGCGACAGCGTAACGGCTACAGAAAAGTACAATCTCAAGGACAAAATGTCCTACATCTGTACCGCCGGCGGAGCGCTGATCCGTTTCCTGTCCGGGGAGGAGCTTCCGGTAGTGAAGGCTCTGCGCCACGCGGCAAAGACTTTCGATTAAGCCTTTCACCACAGATCAAGGAGAGACAGTATGGAACTTGAATTTGGTTTTGGCAATACAGTCCAGAAGGTGAGCGTGCCGGACAAAAATGTCATTGGCGTGCTCCATGCCAATGAGGTAAAACATGAACTGGAGGGCGCGGATGAAGTCCGCCGCGCCCTGGCCAATCCCATCGGGGCGCCGCTTTTAAAAGAAGTGGTGCGCCCCGGCGAGAAGGTTGCCATTGTTACCAGCGATATTACCCGGCCTATGCCCACCTATGTGGTGATGCCCCCTTTGCTGGACTCCCTGTATGAGGCGGGAGTAAAAAAAGAGGACATCACTTTAGTGTTTGCTCTGGGAAGCCACAGGCACCACACGCCGGAAGAAATGAAGAAACTGGCCGGGGAGAGGGCTTACGCGGAAATTAAGTGCGTAGACTCTGACCCGACCGATTGCGTTCATATGGGAGTCACTTCCCACGGAACGCCGGTAGATGTGTTTCGGACTGTGGCGGAGGCAGACCGCAGGATCTGCCTGGGAAATATTGAGTACCATTATTTTGCCGGTTACAGCGGCGGCGCCAAGGCGATTATGCCGGGAGTTTCCACCCGGGCGGCCATTCAGAGCAATCACAGCCAGATGGTCAGCGAAGACGCCTGCGCCGGAAAACTGGAGGGAAATCCCGTCCGGGAGGACATTGAGGAGGCCGGTGCCATCTGCGGCATTGACTATATTCTCAATGTGGTGCTGGACGAACACAAGCATGTGATTATGGCGGCGGCCGGGGACGCGGTAAAAGCCCACCGGGAAGCCTGCCGGTTCCTGGACCGCATTTACCGCAAGGAGATTCCGGAGAGGGCGGATATAGTCCTGGTTTCCCAGGGCGGAGCGCCCAAGGATCTGAATCTGTATCAGACCCAGAAGGCTCTGGACAACGCCAAGCACGCGGTGAAAAAGGGCGGGATCGTGATCCTCATCGGTTCCTGCAGGGAAGGATTGGGAGAGGGCGTGTTCGAAGACTGGATGCTGCATTCCCCCAGCCCAAAAGCTATGATCGAGAGGATCCGCACGGATTTCCAGCTGGGAGGCCATAAAGCCGCGGCCATAGCCATGGTTCTGGAAAACGCGGATATCTATCTGGTGTCTGATCTTCCGGAGGATTTTGTCCGCAAGATTTTCCTGGAGCCAAAGGCTTCCGCCCAGGAGGCCCTGGACTGCGCTTTCGCGAAGCTTGGAAAAGACGCCACTGTGCTGGCCATGCCTTACGGAGGCTCTACGCTTCCCCTGGCAGCAAAATAAAAGTCAACAGCCCCGCCGCCGGAAGAGGGCGGCAGGAAAAGGAGAGTACAATTATGGATTATGCAAAAGAGTCACTGAGACTTCACGGCGAGTGGAAGGGAAAAATCGAGGTTGTTTCCAGAGTTCCGGTAAACAGCAAAGAGGATCTGTCCCTGGCTTATACCCCTGGTGTTGCCCAGCCCTGTCTGGAGATCCAGAAGGATGTAAATAAGAGCTATGAGCTCACCAGACGCCACAATATGTGCCTGGTAGTCACAGACGGAACCGCTGTTCTGGGACTGGGAGATATCGGCCCGGAAGCAGGTATGCCGGTTATGGAAGGAAAATGCGTTCTCTTTAAAGCTTTCGGCGATGTGGACGCCTTCCCGCTGTGCATTAAGAGCAAAGATGTAGACGAGATCGTCAACACCATTTACATGATCTCCGGCAGCTTCGGCGGCGTAAACCTGGAGGACATCGCGGCTCCCCGGTGTTTTGAGATTGAGAAAAAACTGAAAGAGAAATGTGATATTCCCATTTTCCACGATGACCAGCACGGAACCGCCGTGATCACTCTGGCAGGCCTCACCAACGCTCTGAAGCTGGTTGGAAAGAAACTGGAAGAAGTAAAAGTAGTGGTGAACGGAGCCGGAGCGGCCGCCATTGCCATTACCAAACTGCTGATCACCGCAGGTCTGAAGGATGTGGTTCTCTGCGACAGAAGAGGAGCGATCTATGAGGGCCGCGCGGAAGGCATGAATCCTGTAAAAGAGGAAATGGCCAAGATCACCAATCTGGACAAGAAGGCAGGAACCCTGGCGGATATGCTGGTGGGCGCCGATGTATTTATCGGTGTCAGCGCGCCGGGCATGGTTACCACCGAGATGGTAAAGACCATGAACAAAGACGCCATTATCTTTGCCTGCGCCAACCCCACGCCGGAAATTTTCCCGGATGACGCCAAGGCCGGCGGAGCAAGAGTTATCGCCACCGGAAGAAGTGATTTCCCCAACCAGTGCAACAACGTGCTGGCCTTCCCGGGTATCTTCCGGGGCGCCTTCGATGTGCGGGCCAGCGACATCAACGATGAGATGAAGATCGCCGCGGCTCATGCCATTGCCGGGCTGATCAGCGATGAGGAACTGAATGAGGAGTATATCCTTCCGGCAGCTTTTGATCCCCGTGTGGGCAAAGCGGTTGCGGCCGCGGTAGCGGAAGCCGCAAGAAAAACAGGAGTTGCCAGAATCTGAAAGGAGTGACTGTCATGATAGCAATCGGCAGTGATCATGGCGGCTATGATCTGAAACAGTCCGTTATGGAGTGGCTGGACGAGCAGAAGATACAGTATAAGGATTTTGGAACCTTTGACAGAAATTCTGTGGATTACGCGGATATCGCCGAACCGGTAGCCAATGCCGTGGCTTCCGGCGAGTACGAGAAAGGGATCCTGATCTGCGGCACGGGAATCGGTATTTCCATTTCTGCCAACAAGGTAAAGGGAATCCGGGCGGCCTGCTGTTCAGACTGCTACAGCGCGGAGATGACAAGACGTCACAATGATGCCAATATCCTCTGCTTTGGAGGCAGGGTAGTAGGCCCGGGTCTGGCGCAGAAGATGGTGGAATTGTTCCTCAAAACGGAATTTGAGGGCGGGCGCCATGCCAGACGCATTGCCAAGATCGCGGATATTGAATCACGCCAGAAGTAAAAGTGTTTAAGAAAGGCCGCGGCTCTTCCGGTTTCGGAAGAGCCGCGCTGATTTTTTGCTTGCATTTGCCGAAGATGCGTAGTATAATAGGCAAGGTTTCAGTGTTTAAGACGGTCCGCTTTCACGTTTATCGGTGATATGAACGTCCGAAGAAAGATAAAGGAGAGATAGAAATGAACGAAATCATCAAGAAAATCGAGGCTGAGCAGTTAAAGGCAGAGGTTCCCCAGTTCCATGTAGGAGATACCGTTAAGGTATACGGAAAGATCAAGGAGGGAAACCGTGAAAGAATCCAGGTGTTCGAGGGAGTTGTCCTGAAGAGACAGGGCGGCGGAAACCGGGAGACCTTTACTGTCCGCAAGACTTCCAACGGAATCGGCGTTGAGAAGACCTGGCCCCTGCATTCCCCCAATGTGGAGAAGGTGGAAGTGGTAAGACGCGGTAAAGTAAGACGGGCAAAACTGAACTACCTGAGAAGCCGGGTGGGCAAGGCTGCCAAGGTAAAAGAACTGGTAAAATAAATAGAGAAAACGGACGGGGACTTATACGCAAGGTATACAGTCCCTGTTTTGCTCAATACGCCCGGCGGGCAACTGCCGCGCCTGTGTGAGAAAGAAGTCCTGGATGAGAGAGGTATTGTATGAAAGCCGCTTCGCGATATACAAGAGATTATTTTCTGAAATCAAGAATTAAAAAGATCGTATTTTGGATCACAGCGGTGGCCGCGGCGGTTCTGCTGGCTCTGGCCTACTCCTATTATTTCTGCCAGAATATTGTAGTGCAGGAAAGTTCCATGGAGCCCACGCTGTCCGCCGGAGATACCATACTCATCGACCGGGTTTCCTATGCCTTTGGATCTCCCCGCCGGGGCGACATTATCGTGTTCCGCACCGGCGACGACCCCAAGGCAAGCCTGCACATCAAGAGAGTTATCGGCCTTCCCGGGGAAACGGTGCAGATCCGGGACGGGCAGATTCTTATTGACGGCGAGATTTATATGGAGAAAAAGGGATTCCCCTCCATCAATAATCCCGGAATAGCGGAAGAACCGGTGGAACTGGGAAAGGGAGAATATTTTGTGCTGGGGGATAACCGGAATAACAGTGAGGACAGCCGGTATGTGGATATCGGCGTGATCGAGAGCAGCCGTATCGAAGGAAAACTGTGGATGGTGACGGCCCCCTTTGAGAAATTCGGGCTGCTGCGTTCCTGAAACATGGACAGACAGGAGGAGACAGATGGATATACAGTGGTATCCGGGACATATGACCAAAGCCCGCAGGCAGATGCAGGAGGATATCCGCCTGATCGACCTGATTATAGAGCTGGTGGATGCCAGAGTGCCCCTTTCCAGCCGGAATCCGGACATTGACAGTATGGGACGGCAGAAATCCCGGCTGATCCTGCTGAATAAGGCGGATCTTGCGGATGATTCCTGGAACCGGAGATGGGCGGAGTATTTTAAGAAAAAAGGATATTATGTGCTTCTGGCGGATTCCAGGAATAAGGGACATCTGAAGGCGGTGCAGCCTCTGATCGGGGAAGCCTGCCGGGAAAAAATAGAGAGAGACAGAAAGCGGGGAATCCTGAACCGTCCAGTGCGCGCTATGGTGGCGGGAATTCCAAATGTGGGAAAATCCACGTTTATTAATTCCTATGCGGGGCGCGCCTGCGCCAAGACCGGAAACCGGCCGGGAGTTACCCGGGGAAAACAGTGGATCCGCCTCAATAAAACCCTGGAGCTGCTGGATACCCCGGGAATCCTCTGGCACAAGTTCGAGGATCCGGAAGTGGGGAAAAATCTGGCGCTGATCGGCTCGGTCAGGGACGAGATTCTGAATACGGAAGAACTGGCCCTGGAACTGATCCGCCGGCTGAATCGGGAATATCCCCAGGTGCTGGCAGAGCGGTACGGCATAGAAAAAGCAGAGACAGAACTGAAAACCCTGGAGGAGATCGCCCGCAGCAGAAACTGCCTGACCAGAGGCGGGGAGCTTTCATTTGAGAAGGCGGCCGGAATCCTGCTGGAAGATTTCCGGGGCGGAAAGCTGGGAAGAATCACTCTGGAATACCCACCGGAGGAGGCGGGTGAGAAAAAAGCATGAAAAAAACACTGAAAGAAATCCGGAAGGAGTTTGAATCCGCCCCGGAATCCCGGTGGGAACAGCTGGCTTTCCTATACCGGGAGGATGACAGGGCGGGCGTGAAGAAGCTGGCGGAGAGCTTTTTGAAAAAGCGCCGGGCACTGGAAAAAGAGCGCCGGAGAGTGGAGGCCATGTGCGCTTACGAAAAAAAATACGGGGACGCGGAATTTATATGCGGCATCGATGAGGCGGGCAGAGGCCCTCTGGCGGGACCGGTTGTGGCGGGAGCCGTGGTTCTGCCCAAAGACGCCCGGATTCTCTATATCAATGATTCCAAGCAGCTGTCGGAAAAAAAGCGGGAAGAGCTCTATGAGATCATTCTCTCCCGCGCCCTGGCGGTGGGGGTAGGGTATGCCTCCCCGGCCAGAATCGATGAGATTAATATCCTGAATGCCACCTATGAAGCCATGCGGCAGGCGGTGGGAAAGCTCTCCCTGCGCCCTTCCCTGCTGCTGAACGACGCGGTGAAAATTCCGGAGCTTGATATCCCCCAGGTCCCCATTATCAAAGGGGACGCAAAGAGCCAGTCCATCGCCGCGGCCAGTATTGTAGCCAAGGTGACCAGAGACCGCCTGATGCGGGAGTATGACCGGCTGATGCCGGAATACGGGTTTGCCTCCCACAAAGGATATGGCTCCCGAGAACATATTGAGGCCCTGAAAAAATACGGCCCCAGCCCCATTCACCGGGCGTCTTTTATCGCGCATTTTCTGTGACATACAGTACCGGATCTGGAAAGGAGAACCGATTGAACACCAGAGCAAAGGGGGCGGAATATGAAGCCAGAGCAGCTGAATTCCTGGAAAGCCGGGGATATGAGATTCTGGAACGGAATTTCCGCGGCGCCAGAGGAGAGATCGATCTGATAGCCAGGCAGGAAAACTGCCTGGTTTTTATAGAAGTAAAATATAGAAAAACGGACCGTTTCGGGGATGCCGCGGCGGCGGTGGATCCGAGAAAGCAGCAGAGGCTGTCCAAAATGGCCGCCTTTTACTGTCTCAGCAGGAGAGTCCCCCAGGAAACGCCCTGCCGGTTTGATGTGATCGCGGTAACGGGAGAAAAGCTGACCCATTATGAGAATGCCTTTGATTTCCGGGGGCAGCGTTGAGAAGGAAAGGAAGTGAAGGTATGGAGATCAAGTGGAAGAAATCCTGCGGCCCCAGACCGGAGGTCAGAGAAAAAAACGGAGTGGTCTGGCTCTCATTCCCCTTGCTGGAAGCCACAGGGATGGTAGTGCAGGGGTTTACCACCCGCCTGGGCGGAGTGAGCCGGGGAGTATATTCCTCAATGAATCTGAGTTATACCAGAGGGGATGACCCGGCGGCGGTTACGGAGAATTTCCGCCGGGCCGGGGAAGCCATGGGATTCCCTCTGGAGAGCATTGTCGCATCCGATCAGACTCACACCACCCATCTGCGAAGAGTGACGGCGGAGGATTGCGGAAGCGGGATCACAAGACCCAGAAAATATCGGGAGGTGGACGGCCTTCTCTGCAATGAGCCCGGGGTGACCCTGGCCACCTTTTACGCGGACTGCGTCCCTCTGTTCTTTGTGGATCCGGTTCATAGGGCCATTGCTCTGGCTCATTCCGGCTGGAGGGGCACAGTCCGGAGAATGGGACGGGAGGCAGTGGAACGCATGAGGGAGGAATTCGGTACCCGCCCGGAGGAACTGGTGACGGCTATCGGGCCTTCCATCTGCAGGGAATGCTATGAGGTGGGAGAAGAAGTGGCGGAAGCGTTTCTGAAGGAATTCGGTTCCGGCGCGAGGGACGCTCTGCTGGAAAAAAAGACGGGCGGAAAGTACCAGCTGGATCTCTGGGAGGCCAACCGGAGAGTTCTGACAGAGGCCGGCGTAAGGCCGGAACAGATTCAGATGCCCTGGATCTGTACCTGCTGTAATCCGGATTTCCTGTTTTCTCATCGGGCTTCTCATGGGAAACGGGGAAATCTGGGAGCTTTTCTGATGCTGAAATAATCAAGAGGTTGAGGTTAAATTAAAATTTGACCTCCTGACACTGGTGTCATAATCAAAAAAGCCTCCCGGCAAAATCCTGCCGGGAGGCAATGTTTGTCTGTATGAAAATTTCTGAAGGCTCAGCGGTGGCTGGCCAGCAGTTTGTTAAGCTTGTAAGTGGTGTCCCGCACCTTGTCTACGGAGACGTCATGGTTCAGAGTGTCAATGATGCTGGCCAGATATTTGCCCATGACAGCCGGCTCGTACCAGGGACGGGAGAGAAGCTCCGGCGTCCGGTAACTCAGGTCGGTGGTGATGACTCTGGCGATGTAGCCCTTCTCATAGTACTCATCAAATTTGGACAGGCCATCCGTAAAGAGGCCGAAGGTAGTGCAGACAAAGACATCTCTTGCCCCCCGGGCTTTCAGCTGTTTGGCAACCTCCAGCATACTTTCTCCGGAAGAGATCATATCATCAATGATGACCACGTTTTTTCCCTCCACGGAATCGCCCAGGAATTCGTGAGCGACAATGGGATTCTTGCCGTTGACAATGGTGGAGTAGTCCCGCCTTTTATAAAACATACCCATGTCCACGCCCAGAATATTTGAAAAATACACGGCTCTGGACATGGCCCCCTCGTCGGGGCTGATAATCATCAGGTGATTGTTGTCGATCTTCAGATCCGGAACGCATTTCAGCAGCGCCTTCAGAAACTGGTAGGTGGGGAAGAAATTGTCAAATCCGTGCAGAGGAATGGCGTTCATCACCCGGGGATCGTGGGCGTCGAAGGTCAGAATATTGGAGACTCCCATGCCGGCCAGCTCCTGGAGCGCCTGGGCGCAGTCCAGAGATTCCCGGTTCGTCCGTTTGTGCTGTCTTCCCTCATAAAGAAAAGGCATAATTACGTTGATCCGGTGCGCCTTTCCGATGGCGGCGGCTATGATCCGCTTCAGATCCTGATAGTGATCGTCCGGCGACATATGATTTTCCAAGCCGCAGACCTTGTAGGTAATGCTGTAATTGCATACGTCCACCAGAATGAACAGATCTACTCCACGGACGGATTCAAGAATCCGGCCCTTGGCTTCCCCGGAGCCGAAGCGGGGACATTCACTGCCGATGAGAAACGATTTCTGGGAATATCCGTAAATATCCGCCTTGTCCGGATTGCGCAGCAGCAGATCCCTGCGGAACTGCACGAGATACTGGTCAATAGTGCCGGCCAGGGCTTCGCAGCCTTTGAGGGCGCATATCTTTAAGGGCGCCACGGGAATAGAATGTTCCAGATAGTCCAAATTAGCCATGGAAACCTCCCTAGATTCTTTTGTACAAGATAGTTTACCGTTCAGTTATAACATGGATAAAATCCACTGTCAATGCTTGCTTTTTGAGAATCAACTTGTTATGATAGTAGCGATGAAACGGAGGACGTCATGGGAAAGACCAGACATTTTGTCAGAAAGATCCTTCCGGGAAGCATTGCCCAGGAGATGGACATACAGGCCGGCGATGAGGTGCTGTCCATCAACGGGAGCCCCATCGAGGATATTTTTGACTATCAGTTTTTGATTCAGGATGAGAACATCGACCTGCTGCTGAGGAAGCCGGACGGGGAAGAATGGCTTCTGGAGATTGAAAAGGATGAAGATGAAGATCTGGGGCTGGAGTTTGAAAACAGCCTGATGGACGAGTACCGGTCCTGCAGCAACCGGTGCATTTTTTGCTTTATTGACCAGATGCCGCCGGGCATGCGGGAAACTCTTTATTTTAAGGATGATGACTCACGGCTTTCTTTTCTGCAGGGCAATTATGTGACCCTGACCAATATGAAGGAGCATGATCTGGACCGGATGATCCGCTACCGGCTGGAACCTATTAATATTTCTGTCCATACTACAAATCCGGAGCTGCGCTGCCGGATGCTGAGAAACCGCTTCGCTGGGGATGTCTGCGAAAAGATCCGGAAACTGTACCGGGCGGAGATTGAGATGAACGGGCAGATCGTACTCTGCCGGGGGATCAATGACGGGCCGGAGCTGGACCGGACCATCCGGGAACTTTCGGAATTTCTTCCTTATCTAAAGAGCCTGTCTGTAGTGCCGGTTGGCCTCAGCCGCTACCGGGAAGGCCTGTATCCCCTGGAAGCCTTTGATGGGGAGGATGCCGGAAGAGTCCTGGAGACCATCCATCGCTGGCAGGACAGGCTGTACGAAAAGTGGGGGCGGTATTTTGTCCACGCCTCCGATGAATGGTATCTGCTGGCGGGCCAGCCGCTTCCGCGGGAAGAGCGGTATGACGGGTATCCCCAGCTGGAGAACGGCGTGGGAATGCTGCGGCTGCTGTTCCAGGAGGTAAAAGAGGATTTGGAGAAAAGAACCGGGGATCAGAGGAAACGGAAGATTTCCCTGGCCACCGGCGTTCTGGCGGCTCCCTGGATGGAGAAGCTGGGGCGGATGATCAGCCGGAAATTTCCCGGGGTCCGTCTCAGGGTCTGCCCGGTAGCCAACCGGTTTTTCGGGGAACAGATCACAGTGTCGGGACTGCTGACGGGACAGGATCTGAAGGGGCAGCTGACAGGACAAGATCTGGGAGAATGTCTGCTGCTTCCCTGCAATATGCTGAGAGATGGGGAAAATGTATTTCTGGATGATATGACAGTGGAGGAACTGGAGGAGGCCCTGGGGATACCGGTTCAGGTGACCGACGAGCCGGGAAGCGCTCTGGTGTCCTCGGTGCTGGGGGAGACTGAGGGTATGACACACAGAAGGAGACAAAGTTATGAGCAAACCGATTGTTGCCATTGTGGGCCGTCCGAATGTGGGAAAATCCACTCTGTTTAACGGGCTGGCCGGAGAAAATATATCCATTGTGAAAGATACTCCCGGGGTTACCAGGGATCGGATTTACGCGGATGTCCGCTGGCTGAACTGGAGTTTTACTTTGATCGATACGGGAGGAATCGAACCGGAGAGCAGGGATGTAATCCTTTCCCAGATGAGAGAGCAGGCCATGATCGCCATTGAAACAGCGGATGTGATCCTCTTTCTCACGGACGTAAGGCAGGGACTGACGGACGCGGACGCCAAAGTGGCGGATATGCTGCGGCGATCAGGAAAACCTGTGGTGCTGGCTGTGAACAAGGTTGACAATTTTTCGCGGCAGATGATGGATGTCTATGAATTTTATAATCTGGGCCTGGGAGAGCCCCATGCCATTTCCGCCGCGGGCAAGCTGGGACTGGGCGATCTGCTGGATGTGGTGGCAGAGCGTTTTCCGGAGAGAGAGGAAGAGGACGGGGAAAATGAGATTCCCAGGATTGCCATTGTGGGCAAGCCCAACGTAGGGAAATCCTCTATCATTAATAAACTGCTGGGACAGAACCGGGTGATTGTTTCGGATGTGGCGGGAACCACCCGGGATGCTATCGACACCAATGTCCGCTGGAACGGAAAAGATTATATCTTTATCGACACGGCGGGGCTGCGCCGGAAAAGCCGGGTCAGCGAAGAACTGGAGCGCTACAGTATCATCCGCACTGTTTCCGCGGTGGAGCGGGCGGATGTGGTGATCCTTGTCATTGACGCCGTGGAGGGCGTCACGGAACAGGACGCTAAAATCGCCGGCATCGCCCACGACCGGGGAAAGGGAATTATCATCGCGGTAAACAAGTGGGATGCCGTTGAAAAGAATGATAAGACGGTAAAAGAATACTCTGAGAGAATCCGCAGCGTGCTTTCTTTCATGCCTTACGCGGAAATCCTGTTTGTGTCCGCGGTGACGGGCCAGAGGCTGCCCCGGCTTTTTGATACCATAGACGTGGTGCTGGAAAATCAGACGCTGCGGGTGGCTACGGGAGTTCTCAACGAGATTCTCACAGAGGCGGTTGCCATGCAGCAGCCCCCTTCGGATAAAGGCCGGAGGCTGAAGATTTTCTATATGACCCAGGTGGCTGTAAAGCCCCCTGCCTTTGTGGTGTTTGTCAACGAGAAGAAGCTGATGCATTTTTCCTATCTCCGGTATCTGGAGAATAAGATCCGGGAGGCTTTCGGTTTCCGGGGCACAGCGCTGAAGTTCATTGTGCGGGAGAGAAAAGAGAAAGAGGCGTAGAAGCGCCGGTTCCGGCGCCTCTGCGGAAGGAGGAACAAAAGAGATGGAGCGAATCATCTGTCTGCTGATCGGATACGCCTTCGGGCTGATCCAGACGTCTTATATTTACGGGAGAGCCTGCGGGATTGATATCCGTACCAAAGGAAGCGGCAACGCGGGAACCACCAATGCCCTGCGGACTCTGGGGAGAAAAGCCGGGCTGGTAACAGTGCTGGTGGATTCCATGAAATGTGTGGCGGCCGTGGCGCTGGTACGGCTGATCTTCGGAAATTCCCATCATGAAATTATCCGCCTGCTCTGCATTTACACATCAGCGGGGGTGATCCTGGGGCATGATTTTCCTTTTTATCTGGGCTTTCGGGGCGGCAAGGGAATTGCCGCTACCGCCGGTATGATTATCGCTTTCCTGGACTGGCGGCTTATTGTGGCGGGAATTATCTGCTTTTTCGGATGTTTCCTGGCTACCCACTACGTATCCCTGGGCTCCCTGGCCCTGTCCGCGGAATTTCTGGTGGGAGTGATCCTTCTGGGCCAGCTGGGAACGTTTCAGGAAATACCGGGGGCGGCCCGCTGTGAGATGTACCTGATTGTCGCGCTGCTGACCGTCATGGCCTTCTGGCAGCACCGGGGCAACATCGGCAGGCTCATCCGGGGAAATGAGAGAAAAACATATCTGAGCAAGAAAAATAAAACCAGTGAGGGGGTGCGGTAAATGGCGGATATTAGTGTGATCGGTTCCGGCAGCTGGGGGACAGCGCTGGCATGGCTTCTCAGAAACAACGGGCACAGGGTGACGCTCTGGTCCTATCTGCGGGAAGAGAATGAAATGTTTCTGAAATACAGGGAGAATGTGGATAAGCTTCCGGGGGTGCTGCTGGATCAGGAGGTGGTCTTCACCAACCAGTTAGAAGAAAGTATTCCGGGGAGAGACATGCTGGTACTGGCGGTGCCTTCGCCGGCGATTCGCAGTACAGCCCGCAATATGCGGGGGTTGGTATCCGAAGGACAGCTTATCGTGAATGTGGCTAAGGGAATTGAAGAAAAAACCCTCATGACTATGACGGATATCATCGAGGAGGAGATTCCTCAGGCGGATGTGGCTGTGCTTTCGGGTCCCAGCCATGCGGAGGAAGTGGGAAAGGGACTTCCCACGACTATTGTGGCGGGAGCCCACAGCCGGGAAACAGCGGAACGAATCCAGGGATATTTTATGAGTCCTGTATTCCGGGTTTATACCAGTTCCGATATGCTGGGCATTGAAACCGGAGCGGCGCTGAAAAATGTCATCGCTCTGGCGGCGGGAATGGCGGACGGACTGGGCTATGGCGACAACACCAAGGCGGCGCTGATCACCAGAGGCATCGCGGAGATTTCCAGGCTGGGAACTGCCATGGGAGCCCATCTGGAAACTTTTTACGGCCTTTCCGGCATCGGGGATCTGATTGTTACCTGCGCCAGTGTTCACAGCAGGAATAGGAAGGCCGGATGGCTGATCGGCCAGGGCAGGACGATGGAGCAGGCCATGGCAGAGGTTCACATGGTGGTGGAAGGAGTCTACTCAGCCCGGGCGGGCATGAAACTGGCAGAGCGGTATCATGTGGAAGTGCCCATTATCCAAAGTGTCAATGAAATTCTGTTTGAGGGAAAATCTGCCGCGGAAGCGGTCAGCCAGCTGATGCAGCGAGTGAAAAAAGATGAGCTGAATAAGTGGTAACGCAGGCAATAGCCGCCGGGGAAGCGCTGCGCGCAGCCTTCCGCCGGCGGCTTTTCTGCCTATTTTTCCCAGTCCGTCCCCAGCAGGTCATCGGGGACGCTGGCGCTGCGGAACTGTTCGTCCATGGTGTCGATGGTTTTCATCTCTGTGGGAGTCAGTTCAAAATCAAAAATATCAAAGTTGCTGCGGATCCTGTCCGGGTGGACGGATTTGGGGATTACGGCCACATTCTGCTGAATCAGCCAGCGCAGTCCCACCTGCACAGCGGTTTTTCCGTAGCGGGAGCCGATCAGCTGAAGCATCTCCCGCCCGGCGTAGGCGCCCCGGGCCAGCGGCGCGTAAGCCTGCACCGCGATGCCTCTCTCCTGGCAGTAGCGGATCAGAGGTCCTCTGTTCCAGAGGGGATGGCATTCGATCTGATTGACGGCCGGAATCACGCCGGAAAGCTGAAAGAGCTGCTCCAGATGAGGAATGTCAAAGTTGCTGACGCCGATGGAGCGGACCATACCCGCCTCTCTGAGCCGGATGAGTTTTTCCCAGGTGGCCGGGTAACATCCGGGAACGGGCCAGTGAATGAGATAAAGATCTGCGTAATCAGAGCCCAGACGTTCCAGACTTCTCTCCAGGGCTCCCTCTATGTCGCCGATTCTCTGGGCTGTATTCCATACTTTGGTGGTGATAAACAGTTCTTCCCGGGGAATCCCGCAGGAAGCCACAGCGTGTCCCACATTTTCTTCGTTTTTATAGACGGAAGCGGTGTCGATGAGCCGGCAGCCGGCATCCAGAGCCGCATTCAAAGCCTGCTGCATTTCAAAGTCCCCGGAGGTTTTGTATACTCCTAGGCCGGCCATGGGCATCCGGTTTCCGTCGTTCAGTAAAAGTGAAGGTATTTCTGATGCCATAACGCACCTCCCCAACGGTTTTTACTAATCATACCATAGAAAAAGAATCTGGTCAAAAGGTCTTTTGGGAGGAAAAGCGGAGAAGCGGAGAAAATGTCAGTTTTTTAACAAAAGAATAACGGAAGCTTCGTGAAAAAAATACATTGGTGGATTTTTACAAGGAACAATTCCGGTATTAAAAAAAGAACATCAAATATGCACATAACTTTTCCGGGGTCTATTGATTTAAAAAAGTAAATGGTTTATAATACACTTAATTGACAAAAAGATATCATAATCTGTGTCAACTGTCCCGCGGCAGCCCGCGGGGGTGTTAAATTTAAGGGGCGCGGCGTCTGCCGCGGCAGAAATAAAGGAGTGAAAGTATGCATCTGATAAAGGATGAAAACGGAAATCCGATTCCCCACGGAGCGCACGAACAGCATCACTGCCATGAGGATTCTCATGGAGAAGGCTGCGGATCCGACTGCGCTTCCCAGGGAAAATGCAAAAATGAGACGGTCGCTCTTCTGACTTATATGCTTCATCACAATGAGCAGCACGCCGCAGAGCTGGATCAGATGGCTGAAAATCTCGTAAAGCTGGGGCTTGGGGACGCGGCCAGACAGATCAAGGACGGTGTGTCTGATTTTCAGAAGGGAAATATGCGGCTGAGTCTGGCACTGACACTGGTAAAAGAGCAGCTGAAGGAGGAGTGAATTATGTGTCTTGCCACAGTTTACAAGGAAAGTGATAATACAGTGATCTGCCGGAATGTTTCCCGGATCGATGTGGAGGGAGAATTCGTCCGCATCCGGGATATCCTGGGGGAGGAGACCAGAGTCCAGGGTAAGATTCTGATGGTGGATCTGGCCAACAGCGAGGTCCGGCTGGTATGTGACTGAGAGACAGGGATCTGAGAACGCGTCAGTGTTCTGCATATAGATCAATCCGGCGGCCGGGCGGAGAAAACCGCCCGGATCGTCTGTGAATGGAAAGACGGAAGAAGAGAGGAGGTGTATCCGATGGCTCAGGTAATTGCTGTTGCGGGAAAAGGCGGCGTGGGAAAAACAACGCTGACCGGTCTTCTGATTCAGTACCTGTGTCAGACAGGAAAAGGTCCGATCCTGGCGGTAGATGCCGACGCCAATTCCAATCTGAATGAGGTTCTGGGCGTGGAAGTGGAGGCAACCCTGGGAGAGATCCGGGAAGAGCTGGAGAACGCGGAGAGTTCCGGCAGCCCTATCCCTCCGGGAATGAGCAAGGCAGATTACATGGAATTCCGGTTCGGCAGCGCCCTGACAGAAGAAAAAGATTTTGATCTGCTGGTTATGGGCAGAACTCAGGGAAAAGGCTGCTACTGCTTTGTGAACGGTCTTCTTCAGGCGCAGATCCAGAAGGTGCAGGGAGAATATTCCTACATTGTGGTAGATAACGAAGCGGGTATGGAGCACATCAGCCGGGGGGTTCTGCCCGGCATGAATATGGCTATCCTTGTCAGCGACTGTTCCCGCAGAGGGGTTCAGGCGGCAGGAAGGATCGCGGAACTCATAAAGGAGTGCAATATGCATCCCTCCAGAGTGGGCCTGATTGTAAACAGGGCTCCGGGCGGAGTTCTGAACGAGGGAACCAGAGAAGAAATTGAGAACCAGGGGCTGGAGCTTCTGGGAGTTGTCCCTCATGATGACACGGTCTATGAGTATGACTGCGATGGGAAGCCTACCGTGCAGCTCCCGGAGGATTCTCCGGTGAGAGCGGCGCTGAAGGAAATCGTAGAAAAATTAGGGTTATAAATAATGCGGCGGGATTGCGGAAGTGCGCTGCACGGAACAATCCGCAGGCATCATAGTTGGGGCTTGCCCCGACATCTTAGTGTAAGAGTAGAGTAGAATGGGTGCTTAGGCGGTTTTTATTTTTTTCCGGCACCGGAGAAAATAAAAAATAAAATACATCTTTTGCGGGAGCGGATGCCCGCAGGAAAAGAGGTAATCAAATCTAAGGAGGATTATTGATGAGTGAATTCAAACTGACGACAGTAGAAGAGATGGAAGCAGCGACCAACCGTCTGCTGGAGACTGGCGCCAAAGTGGGCGCAGACGCGTGGCAGTACCGTGTAAAAAACCAGACCCCTCACTGTAAGTTTGGTGAGACCGGCGTCTGCTGCCGGATCTGTGCTATGGGTCCCTGCCGTATCACCCCGAAAGCACCGAGAGGAATCTGTGGCTGCGACGTACACGGCATCGTAGGAAGAAATTACCTGAAGTTTACCGCAGGCGGAGCCGCAACCCATTCCGACCATGGCCGGGAGATCTGTCATACCCTTTATGAATCTGCCGCTGACGGCGACTACAAGGTAAAAGATCCCGAGAAACTGATCCGCATCGCCAAAGAGTGGGGAATCGAAACCGAAGGCAAAGATATCTACGATCTGGCTCACGAAGTTGCCTACACCGGACTGATGGAGTACGGCAAGCCCTTCGGATACCAGAGATTTATGGAGAGACTGCCGGAGCACACCCAGGAACTGTGGAAAAAGAACGAGATTGCTCCCAGGGCTATCGACCGGGAGGTTGCCACTTCCATGCACATGACTCATATGGGATGCTCCTCTCTTCCGGAAGCCCTGATCAAACAGTCTATCCGCGCGGGACTCTGCGACGGCTGGGGCGGCTCCATGATGGGAACCGAGTTCTCCGATGTTCTGTTCGGAACTCCCAAGCCTGTTGACACCGAGGCAAACCTGGGCGTTATGAACGCGGACAACGTAAACATTGTGGTTCACGGACATGATCCGTCACTGTCCGAGATGATCTGCGAGTACGCGGATGATCCGGAGATGATCGCTTACGCAAAAGAGATGGGAGCCAAGGGCATCACCGTATCCGGTGTCTGCTGTACCTCCAACGAGGTAGCTATGCGCCGTGGAATCCCCATGGCAGGAAACTTCCTGCAGCAGGAAAACGTGGTTCTGACCGGAGCCTGCGAGGCCATTGTTGTGGATGTGCAGTGTATCTTCCCGGCCCTTGGACCCTTAAGCAAATGTTTCCACACCAAGTTCATCACCACCTCTCCCGTGGCGCAGATGCCGGATTCCGAATTCATCCGCTTCAACGCCAAGACCGCCGGCGAGAACGCCAAGGCGATTGTAAAGATGGCAGTGGAGAACTTCAAGAACAGAAAGCCGGAGCTGGTACATATTCCGGATATGAAGCAGAAGGCTACCGTTGGATACTCCCTGGAGGCCATTGTGAAGACCCTGGACGGCGTTACCAATACCCAGGTAGACCAGACAGGAACCCTGAAACCTCTGTGGGATTGTGTGGCGGCAGGTGTTATCCGCGGCGCTGTAGCCATGGTTGGCTGCAACAACCCCAAGGTGCGTCCTGACTACGCCCACATTGAACTCATGAAATACCTCCTGAAACATGACATTATTATCGTTGCGTCCGGATGCTCCGCGCAGGCAGCTGCCAAAGCGGGACTGATGGATAAGAGAGCAAAGGATCTCTGCGGCGCAGGTCTGAAGAGAGTCTGCGAGCTGGCTGACATTCCGCCGGTACTGCACATGGGCTCCTGCGTGGACATCAGCCGTATGATGAACCTGGTATCCGAGCTGGCCAAGGTTGGCGGCGTAAACATTTCTCAGCTTCCGGTTGTGGGCTGCGCTCCCGAGTGGATGTCCGAGAAAGCCGTTTCCATCGGCAATTACGTAATCGGTACCGGTATCGACACCTTCCTGGGTGTGGATCCCTATGTATCCGGTTCCAGCGAGGTTGCGGAACTTCTGACCAACGGAACGAGACAGTGGGTAGAGGCTGCGTTCACTGTTGAAAAAGACATCGAGCAGCTGGGCATCAAGATGAGAGACCGCATAGAGGAGAAGCGTGCCGCTCTTGGTGTCTGATCAAGTTAAAGGCAGATGAATTAGCATGAAAATAGCAGTAACAGGCAAAGGCGGGGTGGGTAAAACCACCATCGCCGCCACCCTGGCCCGTCTTTACGCGGCCGAGGGAAGGAAAGTGCTGGCGGCCGATGTGGATCCGGACGCGAATCTGGGATTGGCCCTGGGATTTTCCGAAGAAGAACTGGATTCCATCGTTCCCATCAGCAAGATGCGGAAACTGGTGGAAGAGCGCACGGAGGCAACGCCGGACAACCGGTTTTACAAGCTGAACCCCAAGGTGGACGATATCCCCGAAAAGTACGGCAGAACCTGCAACGGCGTGAAGCTTCTGGTTCTGGGCACGGTGGAGACCGCCAACAGCGGCTGTGTCTGCCCGGAGCATGTGATGCTGAAGAGGATCATCAACAACCTGGTGCTGCACCGGGACGATGTGGTGATCCTGGATATGGAGGCCGGCCTGGAGCATCTGGGCAGAGGCACCACAGAAGGCATGGACTATTTTGTGGTGGTCATTGAACCGGGAGCCAGAAGCGTGCAGACCTACAAAAATGTCAAACGTCTGGCGGAGGGCCTGGGTATCCATCAGGTTCATGTGGTGGCCAACAAAGTCCGGGATGAAAAGGATGAAGCCTTTATCCGGGAAAAGATCCCCGCGGAGGATCTGCTGGGGATGGTACACTACAACGAACAGGTTATCGACGCGGACCGTCAGGGCTGTTCTCCTTATGACTTCAGCCAGAAGGCAGTCAGCGAGATCCGTGGCATCAAAGAAAAAATTGATAAAACAAACATGTAAACAGGAGGAAAAAAATGGCTACATTATTTCAGAGAGTTTTTGGCGGAAATGATGCCGTTTACGGCCTGACCGAAGGCATCATTGACAAGGCGATCCAGCAGTACGGCGAAGAGAAAGCGGTAAGCTTCCCCAACACTGCTTACAGCCTTCCCTGCTACTACGCAGTAACAGGAACCAAAGTTACCAACCTGAAAGAGCTGAAAGAGGCTCTGGGCGTGGTAAAGACCCTGATGACCAGAGAGAACGAGCTGAACGATGTGTTCATGTCCGGTGTTGCCACCGCTCTGTGCGCGGAGTTTATTGAGGCTACCAAGTACATTGACGGCGCGAATCCCTATGAGGAGCCCTGCTATGGACACCTGGGCGATCCCGTGATCCGTGAGCTGGGTGTTCCGCTGGTTACCGGCGATATCCCCGGTGTTGCCGTTATCCTGGGTTCCGCTCCCACCGCGGAGCAGGCAGTTGCTCTGGTTAAGAGCTATCAGGCACAGGGTATTCTGGTTACTCTGGTAGGCGGAGTCATCGATCAGCTGCAGGAGCAGGGATACAAGACCGGCGCCAATGTGCGTGTGATCCCCCTGGGCAAAGACGTTACTTCTGTTATCCATGTAGTATCCGTTGCCATCCGCGCGGCTCTGATCTTCGGTAATGTTACTCCCGGCGATGCAGGCGCGCTGATGACCTACACCAAGGACCGTGTTCCGGCTTTCGTAAATGCTTTTGAGCCTCTGGACGATGTGATCGTGGCCTGCGGCGCAGGCGCTATCGCGCTGGGCTTCCCGGTTATCACCAACGATGACAAGGATGTTCCTCCCATTCCCAAGAGCCTGATTATCCAGAAGGATGTGGACAAGTGGAACGCTACCTCTCTGGAGGCCCGTGACATCAAGATCAAGATCACCAATATCGATATCCCGGTTGCTTTCGCCTCCGCTTTCGAGGGTGAGATCATCCGCAAGGGAGATATGCAGGTAGAGTTCGACGGCTCCCGGGTAGACTGCGTGGAGCTGGTTTCCATGAAAGAGCTCTCCGAGGTGGAGGATCACAAGATCGAGCTGATCGGACCCGACATCGACGAGTTCGAGGTGGGAAGCAAGCACAGCATCGCATACGTGGTAGAGGTAGCAGGCAAGAGCATGCAGGCGGATTTCGAGCCCGTATTCGAGCGTAAATTCCACAGCTACTTAAACTGCATCGAAGGTGTTATGCACACCGGCCAGCGTGATATGATCCGTATCCGTATCAGCAAAGAGGCCTTTAACGCAGGCTTCCGCGCGAAACATCTGGGCGAAGTTCTGTACGCGCAGGTAAAGAATGAGTTTGAGGCAGTTGTTGATAAATGCCAGGTGAAGATCTACACCAATCCGGAAGACTGCACCAAGATGCGTCACGAAGTGGCAATGCCCATCTTCGACAAACGTGATGAGAGACTGGCTTCCATGACAGACGAGGCCGTTCCTGTATACTACAGCTGCATTATGTGCCAGGCATTCTCCCCCAGCCATGTATGCGTGGTTACTCCCGAGCGTCTGGGACTGTGCGGAGCCGTTTCCTGGTTCGACGCAAAGGCTACCCACGAGCTGCAGCCCAACGGACCCTGCCAGGTGGTTACCAAAGAGCGCTGCATTGACGAGCGGATCGGTGAGTACGAGGATGTCAATGAGATCGTTAAGAAGCTGTCCCAGGGTGCTCTGGAGGATGTATCTCTGTACTCCATCATGGAGAAACCCATGACCTCCTGCGGATGCTTCGAGTGTATCTGCGGCATCGAGCCCTTCTCCAACGGCGTATGTATCGCCAACCGTGAATACGCGGGACAGACTCCTCTGGGAATGACCTTCCCCGAGCTGGCTTCCATGACCGGCGGCGGTGTGCAGACTCCTGGATTTATGGGACACGGCAAGCACTTTATCGCTTCCAAGAAGTTCATGAAGGCAGAAGGCGGCGTTGCCCGTATCGTGTGGATGCCCAAGGAACTGAAGGAGCAGGTAAAAGACAACCTGAACAAGACCGCTAAAGAGCTGTACGGAATCGACAACTTTACCGATATGATCGGCGATGAGACCATCGCTACTGATCCGGAAGAGCTGGTTGCGTTCCTGACCGAAAAAGGCCATCCGGCTCTGGGCATGGATCCCATGATGTAAGGAATCTTCAGGTGTATTTCCGGCACGGTACCGTGCCGGAAATGCCCTGGTTTTTGTGCGTTCAGGATTGACAGGAACCGCAAAATGTTTTAAGGTATGAGATAGATAAAAACAGTAAGGAGGCTTGTTTAAAATGCCGTTTAATCGCAAACCACAGAAGTTCAGCGCATCCATTAAAGAAGTAGAACTGGGATGCGGCGAAAAAGCAGTCAAAATCGGAGGAGCCAGCGTATTTCCCTTCTATTCCTTTGACGGATCCGAGGGCAATGCTCCCAAGGTAGGCGTTGAGATTTCCGATATGGGTCTTGAGCACGAGCCCGAAGGCGTAAAAGCTTACTATGCAGGAGCTTCTACTCTGGGCGAGATCGCCAAGAAGGCTGCTGAGATGCCCGGAGGTGATTTTGTTGTACTGCGTCTGGAAGGCGGAGATCCCAACGGAGTCAACAAACCCGTAGAGGAGCTGGTTGCAGCTGCCAAGGAAGTAGCTGACGCCATTGACGTTCCCCTGGTAGTGGAGGGCTGCAAGAACGTTGAAAAAGACAGCGAGCTGCTGCCCAAGGTTGCAGAGGCGCTGCAGGGCAAGAACGTACTGTTAATGTCCGCGAAGGAAGAAGACTACAAGGCTATCGGCGCTGCCGCAGGTCTGGCTTACGCACAGAAGGTAGGCGCTGAGTCCGCTGTTGATATCAACCTGGCAAAACAGCTGAACGTTGTTCTGACTCAGCTGGGCGTCGCCGCTGAAAGCATCGTAATGAACGTGGGAACAGCAGCTGTAGGCTACGGCTATGATTACGTGATCTCCACCATGGATCGTGTAAGAGCCGCCGCGCTGTCTCAGGATGATAAGATGCTTCAGATGCCTATCATCACTCCTGTTGCCTCCGAGACCTGGTCTGTAAAAGAGTCCACGGCTTCTGAGGAAGATGCTCCGGGATGGGGTCCTGTAGAGGAGAGAGGTGTCTCCATGGAAGTTCAGACAGCAGCCGCATGTCTGGTATCCGGCTCTGATGCCGTTATTTTGAAACATCCTCAGTCCGTTGCAACAATCTCTAAGATGATTAAAGAATTAATGTAATGTGAGAAAAGAGGAGGATAAAAAATCATGGCATTAACAGGTATTCAGATTTTTAAAATGACACCAAAGAAAAACTGCAAGGAGTGCGGATGCCCCACCTGTATGGCATTTTCCATGAAGGTAGCGCAGGGCGCCATGGATATTTCCGCATGTCCCCATATGTCAGAGGATGCTCTGGCACAGCTGTCTGAGGCTACTGCTCCGCCCATGAAGACCATCAAGATCGGTGCCGGGGACAACGAGTACAGCCTGGGCGGCGAGACCGTTCTGTACAGACACGAGAAGACCTTTGTCAGCGAGACCAGATACGCCACTACTGTATGCAGCTGCATGGATGACGCCGCCATTGACGCCAGACTGGCCAGTGTTGCAAAAGTAGATTACGAGCGTATCGGCGAGAGAATGTACACCGAGCTGGTATACGTAAACTACGCGAAAGACACCGATTCCGCAAAGTATGTGGAGCTGGTTAAGAAAGCTGCCGCTACCGGAAGAACTCTGGTGCTTGGCTGCAAATGCCCGGAGACCGCCAAGGCTGCTCTGGAAGTATGCAAGGATGGAAAGCCCGTTCTCAACGGAGCGGATGCTTCAAACTATGAAGAGATGAACAAGATTGCCACAGAGGCAGGCGTTGTTCTGGGTGTATCCGGAGCCAATCTGGACGAGCTGTACGATACCACCGCGGCTCTGGAGAAACTGGGCAATAAGAACCTGATTCTGGATGTGACCATGGGAACCGTCAAAGAGACCTTCGAGGCTGCTGTTTCCGTGCGCCGCGCCGCTATCAAGGATACCGACAGAACTTTCGGATATCCCTCTATCGTAAATGTAGCCGCTCTGGCTCAGGGCGACAAGCCCATGCAGCAGGCGCTGGCAGCCCTCTTCACCATGAAGTACGGCTCCATCGTTGCTGTTGAGGAGATGGATTACGCTATGGCTCTGCCCCTGTACGGCCTGAGACAGAACCTGTTCACCGATCCTCAGAAGCCCATGAAGGTTGCTCCTGGAATCTACCCGCTGAACGGCGCGGATGAAAATTCCATCTGCCTGACCACTGTAGATTTCGCTCTTACATATTTCCTGGTATCCGGCGAGCTGGAGCGCTCCGGCGTTCCCTGCAACCTGGTGATCTCCGATGCCGGCGGACTTTCCGTTCTGACCGCATGGGCAGCAGGAAAGCTTTCCTCCACATCTATCTCCACCTACATCAAGGAAGAGGTAGAGGGCAAAGTGAAATCCAGAAAGCTGATTATCCCCGGAAAAGTTGCTGTGCTGAAGGGTGACCTGGAAGCCAAGCTGCCCGGATGGGAAGTGATCGTAGCTCCTCTGGAGGCTGTACAGCTGGTGAAATTCCTGAAAGATATGCAGGCAAACGGACAGCTGTAATTACCGGCGCATCTTTAAACGGAAAACGAAGGCAGGCCGACAGACTTGCCTTCGTTTAAATAAGAAAAAAGGAGAAAACTTATGGCAAAATTCGTAGTAATTGGAGAAAGAATTTCTGTAACCGCTCCGTCCATTAACAGAGCCTTTGCAGAGAAGGATCCGGAACCGATCCTGGCAAGAGCAAAACAGCAGCTGGATGCCGGCGCTACCTATCTGGATGTAAACATCGGACCGGCAGAGAACAACGGCGAAGACATCATGAAATGGGCCGTAACCCTTCTGCAGGAGAACTTCGACAATGTTCCGCTGGCTCTGGATACTGCCAACAAAGCAGCCATCGAGGCCGGTATCTCCGTATACAACAGATCCAAGGGCAAACCCATCGTTAACTCCGCGGATGCTTCCGGACGTATTGAGTATATCGACCTGGCAGCTGCCAACGATGCCATCGTTATCGCCCTTTGCAACGGCGACGGAATCGCCAAGGACAATGACGAGCGTATGGCTTACCTGACCACTCTGCTGGAGAGAGGCCTGGAGCACGGCATGGAGGATCAGGACATCTGGTTCGATCCGCTGTTTGTAGTTGTTAAGGGTATGCAGGACAAGCAGATGCAGGTTCTGGAGTTCATCAAGATGATCTCCGACATGGGACTGAATTCCACCGGCGGTCTGTCCAACAACTCCAACGGAGCTCCCAAGACTCTTCGTCCCATCATGGACTCCGCTCTGGTTGCTATGTGCATGATGCAGGGCCTTACCTCCGCTATCGTGAACCCCAACGACCTGAGACTGATGGAGACCATTAAGTCCTGTGACGTATTCAAGGGCAACACTCTGTACGCAGATTCCTATCTGGAGCTTTAATTTCGGCTTTTCCGGAATTTTCAGCTGCCGCACAGCGCGATTTCTGTCGCTGCGCGGCAGCTTTTTCTCTGTCCGGACCCGGCGGTTCTCAGAAGAGAGAACCCTGAAAATGTCCGCGATTTTATGCATGAAATCCCCGGGTATAGGAGGGGAATTTCATTGAAAAATGAAAGGAACTATGCTAAGATAAGCTTGTTATATATCTAACGATACAACATTATTCTGTACAGGGATCAGCGTAAGCGTTAGTAGAAGAAAGGATTAAGCGTATGTTTAAGGTTACATTTCAGTTGGAAGGGGCGGGAACGGTGGATGCCTATGCCCAGGAGGATGAGAATCTTCTGAATGTGGCCCAGAAGTCCAATGTGGCCATTGATGCTCCGTGCTCCGGAAACGGAATGTGCGGAAAATGCAAAGTCAGACTGGTAAGCGGAGAATTGGATTCCAAAAAGACCCGCCACATCACAGAGGAGGAGTATGCGGAGGGCTGGCGTCTGGCCTGCTGCAGCCACATTACCGGCGATGTGACTGTGGAAGTTCCGGATATTGCTTCCGCCTACCGGAGCCGCATGAAAGTCGCGGATCTGAGTTCCAGGCAGGAGGTCGAGCTTTTTGAAAATACAAAGAAACAGATTGAGGACGCGGGAATTCTTTTAAAAAACAGCATGAGCGTGCTGGAAATTCAGATGTCGGAACCTACGCTGGATGACACTATGCCGGATAATGAACGGTTTGAGTGGGCGGTGGAGGAAGCCACAGGCCTGGAGCATGTGCGGATTCCCTACTCTGTGCTTCACAAAATGGCCCATGTGTTCCGGGAAAATCATTTTCATGTGCAGTGTGTCGTGAGAAAGACCAGTCGGGACGTATTTGTCTATGATATTCTTCCTGCGGACAAAAAGCCGGTGATCGGAGGGCTGGCTGTGGATATCGGAACCACAACGGTTTCCGCCATTCTCATGAACATGGAGACAGGGGAAATACTGGCCAAGGCTTCTTCCGGAAACGGGCAGATCCGTTATGGGGCGGATGTGATCAACCGGATTATTGAATCTCAGAAGCCCGGAGGCGGCAGACGGCTGCAGAAGGCGGTGATTACCGAGACCATTAATCCGCTGATTGATGAAATGTGCCGGAGCATTCAGTTCCCCAGGGAGCAGATTTACCGGATGGCTGTGGCCGGAAATACTACGATGAACCATCTGCTGATGGGAGTAGACGCGGATCCTATCCGGATGGAGCCGTATATTCCTACGTTCTTTAAAACAAATTCGCTGTTTGCCTCGGATATCGGAATACATATTCATCCGGACGCCCATATTATCGTGGCGCCGAATATCGGCAGTTACGTGGGCGGAGATATTACGGCGGGAGCATTTGTGAGCCTGATTTGGAACAGGCCGGAGATGTCCCTGTTTATTGATCTGGGCACCAACGGAGAACTGGTATTCGGCAATTCGGATTTTCTCATGAGCTGCGCCTGCTCCGCGGGGCCTGCCTTTGAGGGCGGCGATATCAGCTGCGGCATGCGGGCCACCGACGGAGCCATTGAAGCCTGCACCATCGATAAGGATACCATGGAGCCGCATTTTTCCGTTATCGGTGATGAGGGAACAAAGCCGGTGGGCATCTGCGGATCCGGAATTATTGATATTATCGCGGAGCTCTTTACCTGCGGCATCATCAACGCCAAAGGCAAATTTGTACGGGAGGGCGAGAGAATCCGCCATGACAAGTACGGTATGGGCAGCTATGTGCTGGCTTTTGAAAAGGACGCGGGAAGCGTCAAGGATGTGGAGATCACTGAGGTGGATATCGACAACTTTATCCGGGCTAAGGGAGCCATTTTCTCCGCCATCCGTACCATGCTGAAATCCCTGGACTTTACAGTGGATATGATCGATGACGTATATGTAGCCGGCGGCATCGGCAGCGGAATTAACATGCGGAATGCTGTGAATATCGGTATGTTTCCGGATATCCCGGTGGAAAAGTTCCATTACATTGGAAACTCTTCCCTGACCGGAGCCTATTCCATGCTTCTGTCCACTCAGGCTGAGAGAAAGGTTTACGACGTGGCCAGAAATATGACGTATCTGGAATTATCTACGGTTCCCAGCTATATGGATGAATTCGTGGGAGCCTGTTTCCTGCCCCATACGGACAGCGAGATGTTTCCCAGCGTTCATTTAAAATAACAGATCAGGAGATTGACAGATGGATTTTCCTTACGAAAAAGACAGCAAAGAGAGAATGCCTTATGAGCACTATATGGAGATTTACCGGGGATTGAACCCGGAGGATATCAGCAGCAGGGCCAATATTCCATATAATGCGGAAAGCCGGACATTCACCCTCCGTCTGATGGGGGTTACCTACCAGGTGTCCTGGCCGGATTATGAAGTCCGGCATTTGGATCGGGAGGACCTCCAGTATTATCCCCTGGAGGGAGCCGCCAACGCCAGGATTCTGGTGCTGCGCTACCTCACCGAGGGGGCGGCTGCGCCGGCCACGGGGAAGTTTCTGACTTACCGGGAGGTTCCCTGGGGCGAGGTGTATTTTAAACAGTTTCAGGGCCGGTGCCTTTTCAGGCTGGCATACGGTTTTGGAAATAAATTGCAGAAATTCAGAGAGATTATGGAAAAGCTCGGAGCCAGAAAACTTCCCCACGGGGACGCGGGCTATGAGTTTGAATTCCTGAACGGCCTGTATCTGCAGTTCCTTCTGTGGGAGGGGGACGAGGAGTTTCCGCCCTCCGCGCAGATTCTTTTCTCCGATAACTTTCCTGTGGCTTTTGTTATGGGAGAAGACATGGCGGTGGTGGGCGATGTGTCCATCGGCGCTCTGAAAGCTTTAAGTTAAGTTTCAATTTCATAGTGTCACAATAGTAGAGTAAATATTGCGCGTAAAGTGTCTCAAGGATGGGAAGTTGCCTGGGAACGAAGGAAGCGGAAGCTTCCACGATGCAATGTTGCGTCCGCTACTGCATTAGAGACGATAGACACACGATCTTCTTTGGTGTAGTAACTGCTGCGCCGCTATGAGAGAACAAAGGAGGTTGTGTGATGAAACAACAGATGAGCATCAAAACGGTTGCCGCTGCCGCTGTGCTGGTGGCAATGAACATTATCTTATCCAGGGTATTCGCCATCAATGTGGGGCCTACTCTGCGTATCACCATCAGTACCACGCCGATCTTTCTGGCCGGACTCTGGTTCGGCCCTTTGACCGGCGCCGTCTGCGGGGCCACCGGGGATCTTCTGGGAAGTCTCTTCCAGGGATACGCCCCTAATCCGCTGATTACGGCGGCGGCTGTTCTTTGTGGCCTGCTTCCCGGACTTATGAACAAATACCTGTTTCATGGCAGAATCAATTACTGGAAGGTTCTGCTGATCGCAGGTATTCACGGTCTGGCCGGTTCCATGGGACTGACGCTGCTGGGCCTGCATCTCATGTACGGGCGTCCCCTGGCGGAACTGTTTGTCAGCCGCGGGGTGCAGACGGCTGCGCTGGTGATTGTGAATTCCATTCTGGTCAATCTGCTGTACAGCAGCCCGCTGACAGCTCTCGTAAACCGGATGTTTTTTCGGAACGGAACCAGAGCGGGAGCGCGGCGGCGCGGAACCCTGGGATAACAGAGAAGCAAAAGCCGCAGAACCGGGACTTCTGCCCGGAATGAGCCTGAAAAAGTGTGTAGAAAGGTGGAAAAAGTAAATGGGTTACGCGACAAAGGGATGTGATGAATTTGTGGAGGTGCTTTCCTCCAAAGCGCCTGTTCCGGGCGGCGGCGGCGCCTCCGCGCTGGTGGGAGCTGTGGGAGCGGCGCTCTGCAACATGGTGGGAAATCTCACAGTTGGAAAGAAAAAATACGCGGATGTTGAGGAGGAGCTGAGGGGGCTCATGGAACAGGTGACAGAGATCCAGAACCGGTTTCTGCAGCTCATTGATGAGGACGCGGAGGGCTTTGCGCCTTTGGCAAAGGCCTACGGCCTTCCTTCCGGAACAGAAGAGGAGAAGGCAAAAAAGGCAGAGATTATGGAGAAATGCCTGAATGATGCCTGCGGCGTTCCCATGGAGATCATGGAAAACTGCTGCCGCGCCATTGACCTTATTGAAATCTTCGCGGCAAAAGGCTCTGTTCTGGCGGTCAGCGACGCGGGGGTTGCCGCGGCATGCTGCCGGGCCGCGCTGAAGGGGGCCAGCCTCAACATTTATATTAATACAAAGAGCATGAAGGACAGAAAACGCGGGGATGAACTGAATCAGAAATGTGACGAGATGATCGCCGTATACGGAGCCAAAGCAGAGAAACTTTTTGATAGTGTGCTGCAGAAGCTGAAATAAGGGAGGAAAAAACATGGCCAGACAATTACTGGGAAAAGAAGTGACAGCGGTATTAAATGAAAAAATTAAAAGCCGGGCAGCCGCGCTGAAGGAAAAAGGCGTGGAGCCCACCTTAGGGATTATCCGGGTAGGAGAGCGGGAAGACGACCTCTCCTATGAGCGGGGCGCTGTAAAACGCTGTGAAACTCTGGGGGTGGCCTGTAAAAAAATCCTGCTGCCTGCGGATGTAACCCAGGAAGTTCTCATGGACGCCGTGCGTCAGGTCAATGAGGACGACAGTATCCATGGAGTGCTGATCTTCCGCCCCCTGCCCAGACATCTGGATGAAGAGGCGGTAATCCGGGCGCTGGATCCCGCAAAAGATGTGGACGGCATTACAGACGGCTCTATGGTGGGCGTGTTTGCCGGCAGAGAGCAGGGATTTCCTCCCTGTACCCCCCAGGCCTGTATGGAAATCCTGGATCATTATCAGATCGACTGTACCGGAAAAAAGGCTGTAGTGGTGGGCAGAAGTCTGGTGGTGGGAAAACCTGCCGCCATGATGCTTCTGAAGAAGAACGCTACCGTGACGGTCTGCCATACCAGGACAAAGGATATGCCCTCTGTGGTAAAAGAGGCGGATATCGTGATCGTGGCAGCCGGAAGAGCCGGGGTGGTAGATGACAGATATGTTTCTCCGGGCCAGATCATCATTGATGTGGGAATCAATGTCAATGACCAGGGCAAGCTCTGCGGAGATGTGGCCTACGATAAAGTGGAACCCATTGTAGATGCTATTACGCCGGTTCCCGGAGGCGTGGGAAGTGTGACTACTTCCGTGCTGGTAGGACATGTAGTGGAAGCCGCGGCCAGAAAATGCCGCTGAGTTCTGAAAAAATCATTAACCAGATACAGAAGACCGGGCAGCCTCCGGATAGGCTGCCCGGTCTTCTGCATCTGCGCGGGAACTGTTTTTTAATGTTCCGCAAAGTAAAAGAAGGATAAAAAAATCCGGATGAATAATCGTTCTGCGGCGCTCATATAGTATAACAGTACATTGGAAAGGACAGGACTCTATATGGATGCTTTTGCTGTTTACAGAGATATACAGGCCAGAACCAGGGGACAGTTTCTGATCGGGGTGGTAGGTCCGGTGCGGACCGGAAAATCAACCTTTATCCGCCGGTTTCTGGAGGTGCTTGCGCTGCCGGTTATGGAGGAAGAGAGCAGAGCGGAAGTAAGGGATCAGCTTCCTCTCTCCGGATCCGGAAAGCTGATCACCACGGTGGAGCCAAAATTCGTCCCCCAGGAAGCGGTGGAGATCCAGCTGGGAGAAAATATTCCCATCCGGCTGCGGCTCATTGACTGCGTCGGCTTCCTGGTTCCGGACGCCACGGGAAATATGGAGAATGAAAAGGAACGGATGGTCAAAACCCCCTGGTTTGAGGAGGCGATTCCCTTTCATGAAGCGGCGGAGATCGGAACCAGAAAGGTAATTTCCGAGCACTCTACCCTGGGGATCCTGGTGACCACGGACGGATCTTTCGGAGAAATACCCCGGGAAAATTTTACCGAGGCAGAAGAAAAAACCGCGGGAGAACTGAAAAAACAGGGAAAACCTTTTCTGATTCTGGTGAATTCCGTTAAACCTTACAAAGAAGAAACCCAGAAGCTTACCAGGGAGCTGGCGGAAAAATACGGCGTATCCGCCCTGGCAGCCAACTGCGACCAGCTTCGGGGGGATGATATTGTCAGAATCCTGGAGTGCCTGCTGTACGAGTTTCCCCTTCGCCAGATGGAGTTTTACATACCGAAGTGGGTGGAACTGCTCCCGCTTCAGAATCCGCTGAAGGCAGAACTTCTGGATAAGATCCGGGAGCAGACAGCAGAACTTAAATATATCCGGGATGTGAAAAAGGACGCTGTCCAGATTCAGAGCGAGTATGTAAAATCTGTCTCTCTTCTGCAGGTGGACCTGGCCAGCGGTACTGTAAGAATCCAGGTGGAGATGAAGGAAAAGTACTATTATGACATGGTCAGCAAGATGACCGGGGTGCCGATTCAGGGGGAATATGATCTGATGCGCGCTCTGAAGGAATTGTCCTCCATGAAGTCGGAATATGCCCGGGTACAGAATGCCATGGAATCGGTCAGAGGCAGCGGATACGGGGTGGTGATTCCGGAGAAAGAAGAAATTGTTCTGGAGGACCCGGTAGTGATCCGCCAGGGAAGCAAATTCGGGGTGAAAATCCGTTCCTCCAGCCCTTCCATCCATATGATCAAGGCCAATATCGAAACAGAAATCGCGCCTATTGTGGGAACGGAACAGCAGGCGGAGGATCTCATCGCCTATATCCGGGAAAGCGGAAGACAGGAGGACGGCATCTGGAAAACTAATATATTCGGAAAGTCGGTGGAACAGCTGGTGGAAGACGGGATCCGGGCGAAAATCGCCCAGATCACGGAAGAAAGTCAGGTCAAACTCCAGGAATCCATGCAGAAAATCGTCAACGACAGCAGGGGAGGCATGGTCTGCATTATTATCTGACCGAGTGAAGGCCAGGCAGGCAAAATGTCCCGGAGCAGATTTCTTCTCCGGGACATTTCCGGCAGCAGGTCCCGGTGAAATGTTCTGGATTTTGCTTGCCAGCCGCAGAAAATGGTAGTAATATAAAAAAGAACTGCGGTAAGAAAAAGCAGTCTTGAATAAGACGTGGAGGGTAAGAAAATGTTTGAAAATATTGGTAAGAAAATTGTAAATGCCGGAAAGGGAGTGGTGCGGGGAACCCAGACTTTTTCCGAGACCGTATCTCTGAATGCCAGGATCGATGAATGCAGAAAGAATCTGAATAATTGCTATTCCCAGCTGGGACAGGCCTACTATACCAGAGCCCAGGGAAACATCCCCCCGGAATTTAAGGGGATCTTTGATCAGATCCAGATGCTGAATCAGAATATTATTCAGCTCCAGGAGCAGATTAAGATTGTCAAGGGAATCCGCCAGTGTCCCAACTGCGGAGCGGAGGTGCCGAACAATGTTATGTTCTGCGGAAACTGCGGGTACAGCATGCCGCCGGTTCAGAGCAGGGGTTCCGCTAACGGACCGGTCTGCTCGAATTGCGGAGCTCCCCTGGAGGCAGGAGCGGCGTTCTGCACCAACTGCGGCGCCAAAGCAGCCCAGACGGAACAGCCGGATTTAGGTGGAGGATTCCCTGAGACGTCCCCGCAGCCGGCGCCGGAATCTTATGCGCAGCCGGAACCTTACCGTCAGCCTGAGACTCAGAACCCGGTTTTCGCTAAGACAGAGCCGGAACCGATTCCGCAGCCGGAACCGGCAGGACGGGTCTGTCCCAACTGCGGTACTCCCGCGGCGGAGGACGCGGCTTTCTGCAATGAGTGCGGGGCCAGCCTTCTGACGGAAGAAAAGCCCAGGGAGTCCTATTCCTATGGCGGCCCGGGATCTGCCCCATCGGATGAAGACGCCCGGCAGCCGGAGTTCTCCCCTTCCGGAGCCGGCATGATGGAGGCACCTTCGGATCTGGATCAGCCGTCCGGTTTTGAATACCAGAATTTCCAGCAGTCTTCCGATATGAAGGAAAATACCCCGGCAGGCAAAGTCTGCCCCAGCTGCGGCACGCGGTTGGAGGAGGACGCTGTGTTCTGTTCGGAATGCGGAACCAGGGTGGGCTGAATTACCCGGGGGACAGAAACCATAAGATAGGAGAAGGAGTATGGGCAACCTCTTTCTGATTTTTTTGACGGCAGTTTTTGCTGTCATAATCTTATACGATGTACTGGGCCACAGGCATGGAAAAATCCGTCGGAGCATTACCGACTGGATTTTTCTGTGCCTTTTGGCCGTTGGATTTACGGTGTCGGCGGTTCGGGGCATCGGAAGTCTCGCGGCGCAGAATTCCAGAAGCAAGCCGGGCCTGTATCTGGCGTACCGGTATCTTCAGGAGGGAGACGCGGAAAAAGCCAGGGACGCGGCGGAAAGCGACAGTACCCTGACAGCGGTACAGAAAAATCTTCTGGATGTACTCGCGGCCGCGGTGGAGGGAGATTATCCTTCTGTTTATTTTTCAGCGGAGAGAGTGCTGGAGAATGATTCTGTCAGCGGCCGGCAGCGGGACTGCGTGGAAGAGCTGAAAAAAATTTCCCAGATCTATCTGGGCCAGGACAGTTCCAGTGAAGAATACGCGGATCTGTTTTTGGCGGGAGGGGAAAAGGAAAGCGCTTTGACTGCTTCCGGTTTTCAGGTTCCGGGGCAGATTCTCACCCTGGTGGACCGCTGCCTGGAGGCAGAGAATATCAGAGAGACCGAAGAGCTGGAGGATTACTATCTTCTGGACAGCCAGGTGCGGTCCGGAAATCCGGATGCTATTGACAGCTCCGAGGTGGAGGAGATGACGGAGAAATACCGGGGCAGTCAGGAGATCCGGAAGCTGGCGGTGAAATATTATGCCCTGGAGGAAAACTACGGGGAGGCGGAAAGGCATGCCAGAGAACTGGCGGAACTGGAGCCGTCGGCGGAAAATTATATTATTTATACAGATGTGATTGCGCAGGCTGTCTATGCGGGAAACCGCGCGGATGACGGAGATCCTGAAAAAGTAAAACTGATCCGGGAGGCGGAACAGGCGGAGACCCGGGCAGAACAGTACAGCGGCAATGAGGAGAAAAGGGAAGAACTCCTCAATGAGGCAAAGGAACTGCGCCAGGAGGCGGCCAATGTGGATCTTTACCGGGCCATTAATTTTCTGGAGGCAAAAAAACCGCTGTTTTTCGACAGCAGCGGACTCTATGATACGCAGATCGCCAAGCTGTACCTGGCGGCCGGGGATCGGGACAAAGCCAGGGAAAAGATTTATGAGGTACTGGGTGACGCGGATTCGCTGTCTGATGATTCGCCGGTGAAAGAACCGCTGGAGGATGTGATCGACGCCTATAATCAGACCACTTCGGATGCGGCAAGCCCCCTTCTGAAAAGCTCTGTCAGAGGCTTCGTGGAGGCGCAGAGCCAGGATGTAATCCAGGTGGGCGAGAACACGGTCAACGGAAAGATGGCGGACTATATCGCTTCTACCCTGAAATATGACAAGCTGGGTATTTTTATCAGCCGGGTGGACACTTCAGATTATCCCAATATTACGGCATATCTGAATGTCAACGGAAAGAAGGAAGGGCGCTGGAGTATGGCCAGCGAGTTCTATGCCGATGATTTTGAGATTATTGATACCCAGTATAAAATTGAGGATTTTGAGATGAATTCCGATGCCAGCCGGATGGGGGCAGACATCGCTATTGTCATTGACACCAGCGGCAGTATGGCGGGCACTCCTCTGGAGGACGCGAAAACAGCTGCCCAGGCCTGCGTGGAGGATATGGATACGGATCTGCAGAAGATCGCTGTGGTATCCTACAGCTCTGACGCGCGGACAGTGACAGCCAAAACGGACAGCCGGGAGAGTCTGATCTACGGCATCAGCCAGATGTCCAGCGGGGAAAATACCAATATTCCCGCAGGCATTCAGGAAGGGCTGGACGCTGTCGCCGGGGGAGACGCAGGAACCAGGGCCCTAATCCTGATGACTGACGGGCAGGACGGAAATACAGAGGCCATAGATGAGGCTATCGCCCGGGCGGTCAGCCAGGAGACTGCGGTTTATACAGTGGGACTGGGAGATGTAAACGAGGAATATCTGCGGGAGATCGCGGAACAGACCGGCGGCAAATTCATTCTGGCGGATAATTCTACGGAGCTGGAAGATATTTATCTGACCCTGCAGAAATATATTATGAATAATTACGTCCTCACCTACCGGGTGGAGGAAAATGCGGAGGCGGATCCCCGGTATCTGATGGTATCTCTTCCGGAGTATCAGGTGTCGGCTCAGAAGGACTACACCCTGGGCACCGCTGCCCAGGAGGAGGAAGACGCGGAAGACAACGGCATCCGGCCGGCAGCGGAGGGCAATTCTCTGATTACCTCCGTCTCTCCCGGAGCGGTTTCTGTGGAAGAAGCTGCCAGAGGACTGACAGTAACGGTCCGGGGAGAAAATTTCGCGGATGGCATGCATGTCAATATTGGAAATCTGGAGCTTCAGGATGTAGAGGTTACAGACTCGAACACTCTGACAGGAACTTTGAGGGGATCCCTTTCCGCCGGGGTTTACCGGGCCAGCGCCCAGTATCCGGACGGAAGAATCGGAGTGTACAACCATGCCCTGTACGTATTCCGGGCGGGAACCGCGGCCGGAGTGCGGATCGGAGGAACGGTGATCCGGGCGGACACCATCGGGCAGATTTCCGAGGATACGTTTGTGGCTTCCGGCAATGTGCTGATCAATGATTTTATCCATTTCAGCTCTAATCTGGAAATTAAGGCTTCCTCCCTGCCGGAAGATTTTGTCCTTGACTCCGGTCAGACCTGTTATCTGGGAAACAGCGGAACGGTATCGGCCGCAGGAAAGCTGTACATCAGCTATCCCCGGGCTTCAGAGGAGGAGAACGGATATGCCAGCATGGTTCTTGACGGAAAAGACTATGTAGTCCGGGAAGGAGACATTGAATTTGAGATTCAGGGAATGGATACCAGTATGGGGCAGTCTTACGAGCTGACAGTGCCGGGAATCACCAATGTAACCGTTGGAACCTTCTCCATCGAGACAGACGGCATTAAGGTACATGTGGATGAACTGAATCCGAAAAAGATCGTGGACAGTGTGAAAGAGGGCCTGAGCGGCACAAGCACCAAAACAGAGGAAAAGGAGGCGAAAGACGCATCCGGAAAGAAGAACGGGGATCAGTCTCTGAGCCGGGAGAAAGCCTTTGCCTTCCAGCCGGCGGACACCTCCGCCAGTCTGGATCTGGCGATCCGGCCCCATGACATTGAGTTCGGAGGAGAAATTACCCTGAACACCAACGACGCTCTGCGGTTCGGCGCCTTTGGTCTGCGGGAGATAGGACTGAAATTCAACACCCTGGATGAGAATCAGGAGTACTGGAAACTTTCCGGCGCCATTGATTTTTCCAATATTGTCAAGGGGTTCGGCGGCACGGGGCTGTCCGGCATGAATGCCTCTATCTCTTCCTGGTACTGGATGTTCGACAGCATGAAAGTGGGAGTGGATCTTTACCCGGGCATCGGAATCTATAATGTATTGTATGTGGACGAAATGGCCTTGAGCGTAGAAGGGGTCAGCGGCCTGGCAGCGGACGCGGGCTGGGTTTCCGATGAAGTGAAAGCCATCTTATTTGATGGACAGGATCTGCAGGCTCTGAAGGATAACCGGCCGGATTTCAAGCTGACAGGAACCGTAGGGGCGGATGTAAATCTGTTTAAATCCCTGCATATGCCGGTGCCGGAAGATATGACAAAATGGGGAGAACTGGGCTCCATTGACGGGGATATTACGCTGAATTTCAGCGAACCCTCCTTTGACATTTCGGCGGCCCTGAACCTTCTGCAGCATGAGATTGCCAATGCATCCCTGGGCTTTAACCAATCCGGATTTTACGCAGATGCCAGGGCGCAGCTGGAACTGGAGATGCTGGGACTGCAGTTTGGCGGAGGCGTGGACATCGGCCTGGAAGCATCCCTGGCCCAGCTTGGTGTGGGGCTGGGCGTGGACGGACATGTGGACTGCAACATGCTGAATCTTCACTGCCAGGGAGAAATCGGCCTGGAGGTGGATGTGCGGTATGACGGAACGCTCTTTTCGGTAGCTGTAACAGAAAATGGAAATGAACATCGATTCTGGTATGAAGACAACGGGGAACTGTTTTTGTGGGATAAAATCCACGTTTCATAACCCGGAACAGGAGGAAGCGGATGAAAAAAGCATTTTGTATTCTGGCAGCGGTTTTCTTCTGTCTGTGCATGACTGAGGGAGAAGCCAGAGCCGCCGCGGAAACGGTGGAGGTGAACCTTCCGGAGGCGCGTCAGGAGTGTGTGTTCGAGGTGCGCTGGGAAGAGACTGAAACGGAGGCTCAGGTGCGGATCACAGGCCCGGACGGCAGTGTTTACGGCACAGAGGAGACTCCCGACCGAGTGACAGAAATGGAGGGAGCGGCATACTTTTACATCGGAGACGCGGCGGCCGGCCGGTGGCAGGTGACAGTAGAGGGAGATTCTCTCGGAAATGTAGAGGTAAATGCGGGATCCCTGCCTCAAAGCCTGAAGATAGATTCCTTTACGGTGACAGAAAACGGGCGGGGCAGCTACGAAGCATCCTGGAGTGTTTCCGACTGCCCTGAGGATGTGACGGTGGAAATTTTCGCCGATACGGATCAGCAGGGATACGATGGCACCAGGGCCGCCTCCGGGGGACGGGGGCCTTCCGGAACACTCTCTTTTGAAATGCCGGGGGTGGACAGCGGCTACTATTATTTTTATATAACTGTTGCCCAAGACAGCGGAATTTTTAATTCCGCCTACTGCGATACCGCGTTTTTCTATGATAATATAAACGGCGGAGATAAGCTGAGCAATGTGACTGCGTCTCTGCTTAACCGGGATGTCTATATGAGCTGGACCGGGGAGGAAAACGGGCTTTACAGAGTGATGCTTTTCGATCCGGACACCAAGCTGCTTCTGGCCTCCACAGAGACGGAGGAGACCTCCTGCGTGCTCTCCATGCCGGAAGGTTATGACCGGGTGCTGGCGGCAGCGGCTTCCTGGAAGGATGAACAGCTGGGTCGGTTTGATGTGTTTGAAATTTCCGCGGACAGCGCGGTGGAGGCGTCTGTCGCCTATCCGGAGGAACAGGCCACCAATCAGTCTGTGATTTTCGCGGAGGTCAGCTACAGCGGGAACTGCACGGTTTCCGCCACCCGCAACGGGGAATTGCTGATGGAGAATGAGACGGCCCAGGGCCGTTACGAAATCCATCTGCTGGAAGGGGACAACGCCGTTGTATTTCTGATTACAGATGAAGCGGGAAATACGGCCTCTTTTCTGAAAGATATTTATCTGGACTCAACGCCGCCGCAGCTTTCTCTGAAGAGAAATCTTGACAAGATCTCTACCGGCGAGTCTTATATTTATGTGGAGGGCTACACGGAGGCAGGCGTGACGTTGACCTGCAACGGAGAGCCGGTAGAACTGGCCGGAAGCTATTTCAGTTTCCGCCAGCCTCTGTCTTTCGGAACCAATGAGATTGTGCTGACCGCCACAGATGTGGCGGGCAATGAGGCGAGATATTCCGCTGAGGTATCCCGGCCCTTCTGGAGGGCGGGGATTGTAAAATGGATCCTCCTGGCTGCCGCTGCCGCGGCGCTGATTGCTCTTGAGACCGTAATTCTGGTGAGAGGAAAAAGGAGGTCACGGCGATGAAAAAAATCCGTCTGATTCTTGCGGCCATGACTGCGGTCTCTGCCATTTATATGATTTACGCCAACTGGAGCGTCCGGGGCTTTCAGCTCCTTACCATGGATTCCACGGCGGGACACCGGGCAGCAGTTACCTACCGGTGGTCGATTTTTGTGTTTTTCATTTTGCTGGCGGCCAATATTCTGGCAGCTGTCCTGGCAAAAAAGCAGAGAGAAAAAAAATTCAGATGCCCTGCCTGTGGAGCGCTTCGCAGCGAGAAGGACAAGTTCTGCAAAAAATGCGGCCATCCTTTTACAAAAACCCGCTGAATTCCTGCTGGAAGAATCTGCTGTGTGGATTTGAGAATTTTTCTTGAAAATCTTCATAGACTAGAGTATAATTTATGTAAATTAAAGATATGGAGTGATTTACCTGGAGTGTCCGAGGCCCTGCCAATTTGAACCTACATTTTCTTTAAACAGGGATTCCTATATCGGCGTGTGGATGCCAGGCCCCCATTGCGCAGGGGAAGGCAGAAGCGGCGCCTGCGGTTGCCCACCTAGCTTTGCTAGGAGTCAAACGGCAGGAACGGCATGCCGGGGTTCACAAAAGAAAAAAGGGATCGTTGTATCCCGGCCATGACTGGCGCGGCAGTATCTGCCGCGCCGGTTTTGCGTCTGCCTGCGGGGTATGAAAGGGCTGTCCCTTCCATATACTAGAATATGAGCGTTCAGAAAGAAAACCGATTTTTATTCTGTACATGGCTGTGCCTGTTTCTGCTCCTGCTGTTTCTGCGGCTGAATGAAACCGACGCGGGAGCGCCGGCGGATGGAAAGGGAAGTCTTTCCGGCGGGACGGACTCTCTGCTGACTGGGGAGACAGGGACGGAGGAGCCGGATATCGGTCAATCAGAGAAGCGGGAGGGTCAACAGGTGATCCGGGTTCTTCTGACAGACAGCAGCCAGAGCGGGTATTATCATTCAGAGGCTGTTCTTACCCCTGCCGGCAGGGTCAGAGTTTCCGGTACAGATCTCTGGCTCGCGCCGGGGGAGACAGTTACCTTCACTGCCGATGACCAGCGGTTCTCGGAAGGAAAGATCACCCTGGAACCGGAGGATCCGGGAGCCGGAATTGCCCTGAACTCTGTTTCCAGAGGGGGAAAGACACCGGTCTATGAGGGGAGTCTGGAGATTTATCAGACCGAACAGGGGCTGTATCTGGTGAACGCGGTGGAACTGGAGACTTATCTGAAATATGTGGTGCCCAGCGAAATGCCTGCCTCTTATGAGACGGAGGCCCTGAAGGCCCAGGCGGTATGCGCCAGAACCTACGCCTGCCGGGCCATGGAGGAAAATGCGCTGGCACAGTACCATGCCCAGGTGGATGACAGTGTTTCCTTTCAGGTATACAACGGGATAGGGCGGCAGCCGGCGACGGACCAGGCGGTGGACGAGACCCGGGGACAGATTATGACCTGGGGCGGCGAACCGATTACCGCGTATTTCTTTTCTACCTCCTGCGGCTATACCAGCACCAGTGAGGTCTGGGGGCAGGGAAATTCTGAGGAATATCTGAAAAGCGTATACCTGGGAAGCGACGCGCCGGAAAATGTCCAGACAGAGGAAGTATTCGCCTCCTTTATTGCTCAGAAAGATCCGGATGATTTTGAGGCGGAAGACAGCTGGTACCGCTGGAAAGCCACCCTTCCCGCGGCAGTACTGGACAGCCGTCTGGAGCCCTACGGGATCGGAACCCTGCAGGAAATGACCGTTCGAAGGCGGAGCAGCGGCGGCGCGGTGACAGAACTGCTGCTTACCGGCAGCAGCGGGTCGGCGGTTCTGGAAAACGAATATGATATCCGGGAATTTCTTTCTGTGAAGGGCATACCGGTCACAAAAAATGACGGAACTTCCACCACGGAAATGGGTCTGCTGCCCAGCGCCTATTTTATCTGCAGCAGCGTCTATGAGGGATCGCTGCTTACCGGATTTGAAATTCTGGGAGGCGGATACGGACACGGCGTGGGAATGAGCCAGAACGGAGCGCGGCATCTGGCACAGCAGGGATACAGCTGGCAGGAAATTCTGCGCTATTTTTATAAAGATATTACATTGGAACAGGACGAAAATATACGGCAGACAGCCTGAAAAACAGGAGATACCATGAGCACAGAGAAAAATCAAAAGGAGAGAAAAAACAGCAGAGCGGTGAAGATCATCAAAGAGTTTTCGGAGCGCATTATGGGGGATCATGTGGGGGCATATGCCGCTCAGAGCGCGTTTTTTATTTTGCTCTCTTTTATTCCCTTTATGATGCTGCTTCTGAATATCATTCAGTATACACCGCTGACAGAGGAGGCTGTCAGCAGCGCGGTGATGTCCATCATTCCCGAAGATTTTCACGGAGTAGTGAAAACCATTATTATGGAGATATACCGCAGATCTTCGGCAATCCTGCCGGTGTCTGCCATTATCGCCCTCTGGTCCGCGGGAAAGGCCATTACCTCTCTTACCTACGGGCTGAACACGGTGTACCATGTAAAAGAAACCAGAAATTATTTTGTGAACCGTCTCCGCTCCATGCTGTTTACGCTTTTTTTCATCGGAGCGTTTCTGGTGACTCTGGTCCTGATGGTTTTTGGCCGGAGCATTCAGCAGGCGCTGACCGAATATTTTCCTGCGGTGGCAGAGTTTACAGGAATGCTTCTGAGTCTGCGCACCGTGATCACTATGGCGGCGCTGATGTTTACCTTTGTGCTGATGTACCGCTTTGTCCCCAATCGAAAAGTAAGCTTTGAAAGCCAGATTCCCGGCGCTCTGGTTACCACTATTTCCTGGCAGATTCTCTCCGTGGGATTCTCCTTTTACCTGGAATATTTTCCGGGAGTGACCAGAATGTACGGAAACCTGACCACCATGATCCTTCTGATGCTCTGGGTTTATTTCTGCATGTATCTGGTGTTGGTGGGGGCCGAGATCAACGACTGGTTTGAGCGCAGGATGACAGGACAGGAACAAAATTTACTTGACAGCAAAAAAGAATGCGGCTAGAATAAGGAACAGATGTAAAGGCTGAGAAGGTGCCAGTAGGAAGCGGCTTTCTTTCAGAGAGAGGGAATCAGCGGCTGTAAGTTCCCTTAAGTTCAGGCTGTTTCTGAGATTCACACCGGAGCCGCTTTTCTGAAGAGACAGTAGGAAAAGACGTGCGCGCACGTTACAGCGCCAAAGAGTGCCCGGCATGCCGGGAATCTGGGTGGTACCGCGGAAGTTTTGCTCCGTCCCATTTGGGGACGGAGTTTTTTATTTCCCGCGAGCAGCGAGGCAAGCGGACATGTCCGCATGTCCATGAAACGCGTTTGCGCAAAGTCCGTGCCTGCCCGGACAGATTACAGCGGGAGAACCCGCGGAATAAGGAGAATCAGCATGAGTGAAATCAATGTGAAAGAAAAACTGGAGGCCATTGTGGCCCGGGCCATGGACAGCATTGACCGCGCCGGGGATTTGAACGCCCTGAACGATGTGAGAGTCAGCGTCCTGGGAAAAAAAGGAGAGCTGACAGCGGTTTTAAAAGGGATGAAGGATGTGGCTCCGGAAGACCGGCCCAAAGTGGGCCAGATGGTCAATGACGCCCGCAGCGAGATTGAAAACCACATGGAGCAGGTGAAAAAGTCCCTGGAGGCTGCTAAGTTGGAGCAGCAGCTGAAAGAGGAGGTGATCGATGTGACCCTGCCCGCCAGAAAAGCGGAGGTGGGACACCGGCACCCCAACACCATCGCCCTGGAAGAGGTGGAACGGATCTTTGTGGGTATGGGCTATGAGGTAGTAGAAGGCCCGGAGGTGGAGTACGACCTTTATAATTTTGAAAAGCTGAACATTCCTGCCAATCATCCCGCCAAGGATGAACAGGATACCTTTTATATCAGCAAGGACATTGTGCTGCGGACCCAGACCTCTCCGGTGCAGGCAAGGATCATGGAGCAGGGCAAACTTCCCATCCGTATGATTGCCCCGGGACGGGTGTTCCGCTCCGATGAGGTGGACGCCACCCATTCTCCCTCTTTCCATCAAATCGAAGGATTGGTGGTGGACAAGCATATTACCTTCGCGGACCTGAAGGGAACTCTGGAGCAGTTTGCCAGGGAAATGTTCGGGGAAAACACCCGGACCAAATTCCGTCCCCACCACTTCCCCTTCACGGAGCCCAGCGCCGAGGTGGACGTCAGCTGCTTCAAGTGCGGCGGCAAGGGCTGCCGTTTCTGCAAGGGATCCGGCTGGATCGAGATCCTGGGCTGCGGCATGGTTCATCCTCACGTATTCGAAATGTGCGGCATCGATCCCGAGGAATACACCGGCTTTGCCTTCGGCGTAGGCCTGGAGCGCATTGCCCTGCTGAAATATGAGATCGACGACATGCGCCTGCTCTACGAAAACGACTACAGATTTCTGAAACAATTTTGAAACCTGCAGAGCCGCGCGCCGGAATCCGCAAAAAGACAGAGCAGGCTTGCCTGCATCCGGCTTTTTGCGGATGAAGGCATGGGGCGAGCAGCCCCAAGCGAGCAGGAGCGAAGCGGATGCGAGCAAGCGCGGCGACCGTGGCCGAAAAATGCGAGAGGGCGCGTGGCAAGCGAGCAGAAGCGGAGCGGATGCGAGCAAGCGCGGCTCTGGGCCGCGCGGCTGAATATAGAAAGTAAGAGGAGATAAAAGAGATGAACACTTCTTTATCATGGATTAAAATGTATGTGCCGGATCTGGATGTGACGGCCCAGGAATATACGGATGCCATGACCTTGTCCGGAACCAAGGTGGAAGGCTTTGAGAAGCTGGACGCGGATCTGGATCAGATTGTCATTGGACAGATTGAAAAGATTGAGAAACATCCGGACGCGGACAAGCTGATTGTCTGCCAGGTAAATGTGGGAACAAAGACGGTTCAGATTGTCACCGGCGCTCCCAATGTAAAAGAGGGAGATAAGGTGCCTGTAGTGCTGGATGGCGGCAGAGTGGCCGGAAATCACGACGGAAAGATGACTCCCGGAGGCATCACCATCAAGGCGGGAAAACTCCGGGGCGTGGAATCCTGCGGAATGATGTGTTCCATAGAGGAGCTGGGATCCAGCCGGGAGTTTTATCCGGAAGCTCCGGAGTTCGGCATCTATATTTTCCCGGAGGACGCCGTGGTGGGAGAGAGCGCCATCCATGCCCTGGGTCTGGACGATGTGGTATTTGAATATGAGATCACTTCCAACCGGGTGGACTGCTACAGCGTCATCGGCATCGCCCGGGAGGCGGCCGCCACCTTCGGAAAGAAGTTCTGTCCGCCTGAAGTGCCGGCAACAGGAAATAGTGAGCAGGCCTCCGACTATGTGAAAGTACGGGTGGAAGAGCCGGAGCTCTGTCCCCGGTACTGCGCCAGAGTGGTGAAAAATGTCAAGATCGGCCCCTCTCCCAAGTGGATGCAGAGATGTCTGGCAGCCAACGGCATCCGGCCCATTAACAATCTGGTGGATATCACCAATTACGTGATGGAAGAATACGGACAGCCCATGCACGCCTATGACCTGGATACCATCGCGGACCGCCAGATCGTGGTGCGCCGGGCTTCGGAAGGGGAAACTTTCGTGACTCTGGACGGCCAGGAGCGCCATCTGGACGAGAACGTGCTGCTGATCTGCGACGGTGAGAAGGCTGTGGGCATTGCCGGCATTATGGGCGGAGAGAATTCCATGATCACAGACCATGTGCGCACGGTTCTCTTTGAGGCTGCCTGCTTTGACGGCACCAACATCCGCCTTTCCGCCAAACGGATCGGTATGCGCACCGATGCTTCCGGGAAATTTGAGAAGGGCCTGGATCCCAACAACGCGGAAGCGGCTATCAACCGTGCCTGCCAGCTCATGGAGGAGCTGGGCGCCGGGGAAGTGGTAGGGGGCATGGTGGATGTTTATCCGGAGAAGAGAGAGCCGGCGCGGGTTCCTTTTGAGCCGGAAAAGATCAACGGCCTTCTGGGAACCGACCTTTCCACGGAGCAGATGCTTTCTTATCTGGAGTCCGTGGAACTGGCCTATGATAAAGAAACCAATGAGATCATAGCTCCCACCTTCCGTCAGGACATTAAGCGCACCGCGGATATTGCCGAGGAGGTGGCAAGATTCTACGGCTACGACCATATCCCGGTGACCCTGCCCAGCGGGGAGGCCACTGTGGGCAAACTGAGCTTCAAAATGATGGTGGAGGAGAAGGCCAGAGACGTGGCGGAATACTGCGGATTCTCCCAGGGCATGTGCTACTCCTTTGAGAGCCCCAAAGTATTCGATAAACTGCGGATTCCGGCGGAGGATCCTCTGCGCAGGACCATCGAGATCCTGAATCCCCTGGGCGAGGATTTCTCCATCATGCGGACTACCTCCCTCAACGGTATGCTGACCTCTCTGGCCACTAACTATAACCGGAGAAATAAAAATGTCCGTCTGTACGAGCTGGGCAATGTGTACCTGCCCAAAGAGCTGCCTCTGAAAGAACTGCCGGAGGAGCGGATGATGTTTACCCTGGGCATGTACGGTCAGGGAGACTTCTATGATATGAAGGGCGTGGTGGAAGAGTTCCTGGGACAGGTCGGCATGAAGGAGCGGGTAGAGTATGATGGAAACGCCGGCAGACCCTATCTGCATCCGGGACGCCAGGCCAATGTGATTTATCAGGGAACTCAGATCGGTTATCTGGGGGAGGTACATCCCCTGGTAGCGGACAGCTATGAGATCGGTGAGAGAGCCTATGTGGCCGTCATCGATATCCTGAAGGTTCTGGAGTACGCTGATTTTGACCGGAAGTATGAAGGCATTGCCAGATTCCCGGCAGTCACCCGGGATCTGTCCATGGTGGTGCCCAAGGAGGTCCGGGCGGCAGACATTGAACACATGATCCTGCAGAGAGGCGGAAAGATTCTGGAGAGCGTGACGCTGTTTGACCTTTACGAGGGATCTCAGATTCAGGAAGGATTTAAGTCTATGGCCTATTCCGTGGTTTTCCGTTCGAAAGAAAAAACCCTGGAGGAGCAGGATGTGACGGCTGCCATGAAAAAGATCCTCAACGGTCTGTCCGGCATGGGCATTGAACTGCGCCAGTAAGCCCAGATTCATACGAAAGAAAGGAATCGATATGCTGATATATGTGATCCGACACGGGGAGACCTCCTGGAATGTCCTGCGGAAACTGCAGGGCCACCAGGGGGCGGACCTGGATGAAAAGGGCGTCCGTCTGGCAGAGATTACCGGGGAAGCCCTGAAGGATGTCCCTTTTGATATCTGTTATACCAGCCCGCTGATTCGGGCGCGGCATACAGCGGAGATCCTGCTGAAGGGAAGAGAGATTCCCATAATCCTGGAACCCAGAATCATGGAGATCGGATTTGGAGAGTGGGAGGGCCTCTGCTGCGCTCCGGGGCGGATGGAGATGCCGGAGGAGGAGTTTCAGAAATTTTACAGGGATCCCTTCCACTTCGGAGCGCCTCCCGGAGGGGAGAGTATCCGGCAGGTCTGTGAAAGGACGGCGGATTTCTATCAGGAGCTGATCCACAAAAAGGGATTTGAAAATAAGACCGTGCTGGTGTCCACCCACGGCTGCGCTTCCCGTGCCTTCCTGAACAATGTTTATGAGAACAAGGAGGATTACTGGCATGGGGGTGTGCCCATGAACTGCGCGGTGAATATTCTGGAAGTAAAGGACGGGGCAGGCCGTCTCCTTGCGGAGGATCAGATTTATTACGACAAAAAGGACTGCGTGGATTTTTACAAAATCCCGAAAGGCGGGGAAAACCATGAAAACCAGTGATTTTTACTATGAACTGCCCAAAGAACTGATCGCCCAGGACCCCCTGGAGGATCGGAGTTCTTCCCGGCTTATGCACCTGGACCGAAATACCGGGGCGGTGGAGCACCGGCATTTCCGGGATATCAGAGAATATTTAAAACCCGGCGACTGCCTGGTGATCAACGATACCAAGGTGATTCCTGCCCGGCTTTACGGCCGCAAGGAGGGAATAGACGCCCTGATTGAGATTCTGCTTCTGAAGAGAAAGGAAAACGACGTCTGGGAGACCCTGGTAAAGCCTGGGAAAAAATGCCGGCCCGGCGCGGAGATTTCCTTTGGGGAGGGGATCCTGAAGGGAAAGATTATAGAGGTGGTGGAAGAGGGAAACCGCCTGATCCAATTTGAGTATGAGGGAATTTTTGAGGAGATCCTGGACCGTCTGGGTGAGATGCCTCTGCCGCCCTACATTACTCACAAGCTGAAGGATAAAAACCGCTATCAGACCGTGTACGCCAAGCACGAGGGCTCGGCAGCCGCGCCCACAGCTGGGCTTCATTTTACAGAGGAACTGCTGGAGGAAATTCAGAGCATGGGAGTTAGGATTGCCCATGTAACCCTCCATGTGGGTCTTGGGACCTTCCGCCCCGTAAAAGTGGAGGAAGTGACAGAGCATCACATGCACTCGGAGTTTTATGTGGTGGAGGAGGAGCAGGCGGCCCTGATTAACCAGACCCGGAAGCAGGGAGGACGCGTCATCGCCGTGGGGACCACCAGCTGCCGGACGCTGGAGTCGGCGGCTTCTGAGGACGGAACCCTGAAGGCCGGCAGCGGCTGGACAGATATCTTTATCTATCCGGGCTACCGCTTTAAGATTCTGGATGGTCTGATTACCAATTTCCATTTGCCGGAGTCAACCCTGATTATGCTGGTATCGGCCTTTGCCGGAAAAGAGCATGTGCTGGCGGCTTATGAGGAAGCAGTGAGGGAAAAGTACCGATTTTTCTCCTTTGGGGACGCCATGATTATCCTGTGATAAGAGATTTTTCCATAAGGGCGCCTTTACCGGCGTCCTTTTTGCGTACAGAGTTTTTTCTTTATGCTTTAGTAAAAAACATCTGTAGAAATCTGCGGCAATATGATAAAATGGTGCGTAGAATGAGACAAGCGACAAAAGGTGAAGGTGATCCTTATGGGAAGATTTGAGGCTGAAGCTGGCTTGTGCCACCTGGTTTTCGCCAATGAAGATACATATTATCTGAGCAGTCTGCTGCAATTAAATCTGCGTCAGTATCTGTATTATGACTTGAAAAGCAAGGGGTACGGGGCGGTTTACTTTTTTTCCGGCGAGGCCGGAAGTTTCTCTGTTGTTTTCCCGGACGCTGTCTCTCGGAGCGTTTACGAGGGGTATGAGGAGCAGACAGCCGGGCAGAAATTTAAGACCTGGCTGCTGGGCAGAAAGGAATCCCCGGAAGATCCGGGGACCTCTGTGCCGTGCGGCGACTGCGGTTCTCTGTTCCGGCGGGTTCTGCGGATTATGAAGGGGGAGAAGAAGATTGCCTTTGTGTTTCAGATCGAAACTTTTTACAGTCTGTCCGACTGCCCGGAACTGATTGAGAAATTGTCTCAGTCGGCAGGCTCCAACTATAACCGGGGTCATATTTTTCTGATCTGCGCCCCGGTGACCGCCGGGGGCAGCAGTCGGCTGCTCACCGATGCCCATGGAGTATTTCGGTCCCCTCTTTTTCCGGAAATTCATCGGATTTTCAGCAGTTATAAAAATGTTCAGATTTATGAGCGGCTCAGAGAGGAACTGGGACAGAGAGTCTGTTTTCTGAATCTTCTGGACCGCAATTCTGTTTATTATATGGTTCTTCATTTTCTGGCAGAGCAGGGTTCTCCTATGGCCGGTTTTTTTTCAGCGGCGGAGGATTACGCGGATTTTATCTGGGCCTGGTATCATTCCTCTTCCTTTCAAAAGGACGCGGGTCCCATTTTTCCTGTCAACGAAAAGCGAATGTATTCCGTGATTCAAACCAGTCTTGGGGACCGGGAAGTATTCCGGCGCATGAACCGGGAAGTGATAAGACTGAGAAGCAGTATGGATGCCGGTCAGAGCCTGGCCCAATGGATCTGCGGGCACTATGAGATGGATTCCTGGCAGAGGCTGATTTATGAGGAAAATCCCATTTTGATCCGGCTGGAGCACCTGCCTCTTCCGCAGGAATGGGAGAAGGAGCAGAAGCTCAGGCTGCCGGCTCTTGGGCAGATCAGGAGGGAACTGATGAAGCCCAGCACTCTGCTGCAGAGCCCCAGAGAGGAGGCGTATGCCTTTGCCTGTGTGGAGCATCTGCGGACAGCCTGCGCCAGAGAGGATCTTCTGACCGCGGAGAAGTCCCTGGAAGCTCTGCGGTTCATCGTCTGCGGCTTTTCAGGGGCGGAATCCGCAAAGGAGAATTTGGAAGACAGGGAAGAACTGCACCGGTCGATTATGCAGGACTCGGAACATCTGTATGAAATCACCAGACTGTATCAGGGGGATCGGGATAAAATCCGGGAATACACGTTCCGATTGAAGGGATGCATTGAGGAGGTACACCGGTACGAAAAGGAGCACGGACTCTCGGATACGGATTACGGCAGGATGTCCGGGGAAAAAGGCGGCGGGGAAATCTCCCCGGAGCTGCACCTTCTGTCGGTGAAAAAATCGGAGGCTGCCAGTCTGTGGGAGGATATCCGGAACAGAAAGCTTCTGCTGGCCCAGAAGAAAAGGCTCATGGATAAATGCAGGGAAAATATCCGGAAACTGGAGATGGCCCTCACCACCCTGGCGGCCGGCAGCATGGAGCATCTGCGGGAAAATATGGAAAACGCTTCAAAATATGTTCAGGACGCTCTGGTGGACCATCAAGTGATGATGAAAAATCTGGAAGACGCTTCCAGAGAACTGCAGTTTACTATAGAAGAAGCTTCCGCCATGGAGCGGGAGGACGCGGTAAATCTGGAGGATATACAGAAGGAACTGGAAGAACTTATGGAAGAAGAACTGTCGGAGCAGGAGACAGAAAAGGCGGGATGGACGAATGGTTAATTTAGGTATGGATTTTGGAAGCACGTATACGACGGTTTCGGTATACCGGGAAGATACGGAGACTCTGGAAGCGCTGATTCTGGGCCAGGGGGTGCCCTATCTGCCCTCGGTGGCGGCCAGGGGAAAAGGGGAGACTCTGTTTGGAACAGCGGCCAAAAACAAGACGGGGAAAAAAGGATATACCATCTATAAAGCATTTAAAATGCTTCTCCCTGAGAGCGATCCGGAAAAACTGGCAGAGAGAGGTTATGATCCGGAAAACACGCCGGAACAGATTACCAGGATTTTTATCGAAAATGTTCTGCGGCAGGTGCTGGAGGATCTCCACGAAACCAGGATCGATCATCTGGTGGTGGGCGTTCCCGAAATCTGGAACGAGGGGATCCGCACGCTGGACGGCAGAACACTGATCCGGGATATCTGCAGAAGTCTGGATTTTGTATCCCCCGAGGGAGTCAAGGTGGTCAGCGAGCCGGCGGCGGCCAGCGCCTATTTTGCCCGCAATTTTTATCTCAGTACGAAACGGAATTTTGAGGGGAATATCCTGCTGGTAGATTACGGCGGCGGAACTTTGGATATCACGTTGACCCAGGTTCTGTCCTGCGGAAAAGAGGGAGAACCCCACTCCATGGAGTTAAAGGTTCTGGACCGGACCGGAGCCGGTGAAAACGAGGAGGGCCGCATCGGAAAAGCGGGGATTGTATACATGGAGACCGTTACGGCCAGGGCGGTTCAGCGTTCCGGCCTTACCGACGGGGAGGAGCCGGTCTGCGGCAGCATCTTTTACAGGGCGGTAGACGAACTGGAACTGGAACTTCAGAGCAATACAAAAAAAATCCAGAATATTTTTGAGGAGTACGGGCTGGATTACCCCGAGGAACTGAATCAGGAAGAATTCACCACCATTGCATACGGGCAGGATGAGGTACAGATTACCTACGGGCTTCTGCTGGAGGTTTATAACGAGGTAATCCGGGACACGTTTGACGAAAAGCTCAATGAGATCCTGGCGTTTATGGACCGCTCCGGCATTTCCTACCGGGATGGGAGCCGGGATGACTTTAAAATCGCCCTGGTGGGAGGCTTCGGAAACTTTTATCTGGTAAAAAGGCAGATCGCGGATAAATTTAAGCTGGGAAACAACGACAGGCGCCAGGAAAATATTCTTTTGGACCGGGCGGGCTGCGAGAGAGCCATTTCTCTGGGAGCGGCCCTGCTGGCCGGGGATGTCATCGGTATCCGGAATACGGCCTCCTTCTCCATCGGGGTCTGGGCCTACGATATGAATAAAAAACTCTGCCTGAACTACGCCATCCGCTATAAGCAGGAAATTGAATTTGACACCATTTATTACGCCAGAGGAAGCGAAGACGGGGAAATTTTCGTGATCCAGACGATTTCCGGCGGGTTTGATAAATTTCTGGTGAATTTCAGTCTGGATGACCGGACCGCCTGTTTTGCCCTGCTGAAGGAGGAATTTGCCGGAAAGCTGGCTCATGTGGTGACCAATCAGTATCATATGGCGGTGGTGGGCTTTTCCCTTGATTCCTCCGGGGTGGTAAGCCTCCATATCCGGGACTACGATCTGATGGAGGGCACCATCGGGCAGGAAGACCATGTGGTGGAGCTGACCAAGTTCAATCAGCTGTTTGAGGTCACCAGTATGGGACAGCCTTTGCATAAAGGAAGGTGGGAGGCATGAGATTCAGCAGAACTGAAACTTCTCTGAAAGCGCTGTCCGGCCGGAAGCAGCTGACGCTGAACGATGTCCTGGATCTTTTTTATGATCTGGGGGCGGATATCAGGGACGATCAGAAGATGACTGTGGACAGGCTCCCGGCGGAGCAGGAGGAAGCGGCTGTGACCCGGCTGTCCTGGCTGGGCCGGACCCTGCTGCGGATCTTTGGACGGCTTCCCGTGGAAGCCATGGATCAGGAGCAGCTTCTGCGGTTTAAAAAGCTGGAAAACAATCTGGAAGAAGCGCAGCGGCAGCTGGAGAGCGTTTCCGGCAGGCTCACAGGTCTCCGGCAGCAGGCAGCTCTCCTGGAACAGAAAAAAGAGCAGCTGGAGCAGTCTTTGGAGGAGGAAGAAAAGCTTCTGGAAACCTGCCGGCAGCTGACGGCTTTTGTTCAGGAGTATCAGGAAAAAAAGATACCCGACATCCGGATACAGAAGGAACGGCTGGAGGAGCAGTACCAGCAGTGCAAAGATGCCTGTGAAGGCCTGCAGGCCCAGTACCGGCAGAAAAAAGAAGAGCTGGAACAGCTGGGGGAACAGGCCCGCAGAACAGAGGCCAGGCTGCAGGAGGCAATCCGCAGCCACAGAGAAAATCTTCTGCAAAACGAGAAGCTGGAAGAAGAATATCAGAAACGAAAGCAGCAGTTCCAGAATTCAGACACCCAGCGCCGGAGCCTTATGGAACAGATTCAGAATCTGGAACAGAGCCTGAGCCGCACGGATATCGAGGATCTTAGGGAGCTGCTGCGGCAGAGGGAAGAGGAAGCCGCGGAAAGAGAAGTCCAGCGGCAAAGCCTGCAGGAGCAGATAGAGAAAAAAGAGGAAGCGCTCCTTCAGATGGAGGCGGAAATTTCCGGGAAGCAGAAGCGGGCCCAGGAATTGGTCTGGCAGACAGAGGAAGAAAGAAAAAAAGCGGAAGAGAATCTGGAACAGATGGAGCGCAGAAAAAAGACGGCGGAGGCCCGAAAGCAGGAATTGCTTACCCAGACTCTTCAGGAGGAAAAGGAAACCGCCAGGCTGGAAGACTGGTTCCGGAGCCTGGAGGCCGCGGCTTACCGCCAGAGGCTGGAACAGTGCAAAAAACGGATGCAGGTTTTAAAGAGGGCAAGAGAGAAGCTGGATGGAGAATTAAGACTGCTGAATGGTCTTCTGCCCGCGGGGAAACAGGCCGGCCTTTTCCAGTATCAGAAATATTTTCGGGACACTATGGAACAGCTGGAGACGGTTCTGAATCAGTATCAGAACGCTTACTGCATTGTAACGCACCTGTTTGAAAATGGAGGAAATAGTTTATGAAATGTGAGTCCTGCATGGGAGAGGTTCGCGAGGGAAGAGCAAAATGTCCGTTCTGCGGTTTTCCTGTAGTACAGATCCCGGAAATGGAGGAAGAGGAACGGGAGCATGTCAGAAGCATGGGCCGGGAGTATCTCCGGAGAAAACTGGAGGTTCTGACAGTAGGCATCACCGCCTACAGCTATGCCATGGAAGAGGAGGGTCTGACCCTGGAGGAGACGGCGGAGGTGCAGGTGGCCGGCGGATCGGATCTGAAGCCGGGGGTTCCTGTATGGCTGCGCCGGGATTTTCAGAGGCTGGACCAGGAGGGCGAGGTGGTGATTCACGCCTTTCTGCGCAGAGGAGATCATGAAAAGAGAATGGAGCTGCCGGTGCAGCTGCCGAAAATCAGCGGCCCCTGCCGGATCGGAGTTTGTCTGGAAGAAGGACTGCGGGCCCGGTTTCTGCTGGGAGACGCGGACAGCTGTACAAAATCCGCGCAGTTTTCACTGATGGATTGAGCATAGAAGAAAAGAAAAAGAGAGGAGACAGGGAGATGGGATTTTTAGACAGACTGGTGGGAAATAAACCGGAAAAAACAGAGAAGCAGATTCAGGCGGAGCAGAAAAGCCGTGCCGCGGAAATCCGGGGAAAAACAGAAAATCTGCTGACCGCCATGAAAAAAATAAATTTATACGATCCCACAGGGCGGATTTCCAGGGATGAAACTGAGAAATATAAAATGGTTCTCCAGAATCTGGCGGACCGCCTGGACCGGGCGCCGGTGAGCCTTCTGGACACCAGAAAAATGGATGAGCAGATGATCTGGCTGGTGGAACATCTGGAAGAGGCTTTCAAAAACGGAAGCCCTGATACAGCCCAGCGCATCCAGACAGCTTTGATCTACGGAGTGGGAAAGGGCCATGAGCAGATTCCATCCAGTGACGAGAAAAAAATCCCCGACATTCTCCGGGATCGGGAAAACCGGCTGGGACAGTACATTACGATTGTGGAATATTCCCAGAAAATAGACGAGCGCAGGAGAAGCATAGAGATTCAGCAGAAAAAATACGACCAGGCTTCCGGTCAGTTTAAAGAATCATATGCCCGGGTCAAGCAGGAGATGAAGGAAAATCCCCATCTGGTGGAGATGATCGATCAGTATGGTGAAAAAGTAAAAGACATTAATATCGATGCCTTTCATCTGGCGGTGAAATACAGGGAAGTCGCCAAAATTTATAAGGACATGGAAATGCTGAAGGGGCAGATGGCGCTGAATGAGACGACCATCAACTCCTGCAGCCAGATCATCCGCAGCGAGGAAAACGCCCTGACAGAGCTGGCAACCGCCGTCACCCAGGAAATGCAGGATCAGGTGATCCGCCATGAGGCGGAGTTCCGCAACCGTCTGGTAGAGCTGCAGCAGCAGATCACTCAGCTGGATGAACTCAGCGAACGGTTTGAGGATACCATAAAAGAAGTCTTTGCCTCTCCGGTTATGGGAGATTATATTGTGAAATCCGCCATAGAATTTGAAAATATGGAAAAGGCCATAGAAAAGGAAAAGGCAGGAAAAGCAAGAGGAAGAGAACTGCAGCTGCAGCAGGAGCTTGAGGAAGAGGCAGAGAACCAGGAGCAGGGGCTTCTGAACAATTAACAGGAGGGGGACAATATGAGTATCAAATCTTTTTTTCAGAAAAAAGACGGAGCAGGCAAGCCGGGTGAATTTTTCAAAAAGGAGAAACCTACGGTAGAACAGCAGATCATGGAAATAGGGGTCCGTCTCCGGGGCCTGCAGAGAAAATACAAAGTGGTGATTGAGCGGGAGCTTCGGGCTCTCCGGGGAAGCAGAAGCCGGAAGCAGGAGAATCCCAAGGCGGAGGCCTCTCTGAAGAACGCCTATTATTGTCTGACCATTGTGAACCAGGCCCAGAACCGGCTCCGGGAGATTACCTCCATGCAGGAGCTGAGCAGAGCCATGAATGAGATGGGCTCCGTGCTGAAATTAATGAACCGGGTGGCCGGAAGGACGGAGAAGGTGAATACCAGAGCGCTTCAGAAGGGGATCAAAGGCATGGAAGGAGCCGCTCAGCAGGGGGAAGCGGGCATGAAGCAGTTTTTCCAGCAGCCTCTGGACGCCCTGGTGGGAGACGATATTATCGAGAGTCTGCTGAAGGGAAAATCTCTGGAGGAATGCATGGACGATCAGGAGGGAATCCGTATGGATCCCGCGGACGCGGTTCCTCTCTCCGCGGAATATCTGAAAGAGCTGGGAGAAACAGAAGAGCCCCTGGCAGATGCGGATATGGAACAGACTCTGGAAGATATTGAGGACATGATCCGTCAGATGTAAAGGAGCGCAGATATGTTTGGAAAATCCAGGCCGGATCCCCGGACCCGGGAGAGCATGATCCTGCAGTGCAGGGTGACCCTGAGAAAGCTGGAGCTGAAATACCGGACCATGCTGGAGCGGGAAATGCGGATCGCCAGAGAATTAAAGAGCAAAAATCTCACCAGCCCCTCCAATGTCCGGAAAATGAAGATTAACTACTATATGCTCCGGGAAATTGAAAAAACCAGGGCCAGGCTGCGGGAGATCCAGGATACGGATGAAATGAACGCCGCCATGAACCAGCTGGCCGGGGTGCTCTCCGCGGTTCATCAGCTTTCTGACGGCATAGATCCCGCAGAGGGAAGGGCAGCCGCGGGCTATATAGGAAAATTGAATCAGAAGGCAGCCAGGGAGGAAAAGAGAATGTCCCGGATCCTTGGCCGGCTGGAGAAAAAGGGCGGTCCCATGGACCGGGAAATTCCGCCGGAGGAGAAGGGGGATCCCGTGGAACTTCCGGAGGATGCGGCGGTAAAGGCGGAGCTGGATGAAATGAACCGGTACGTGGAAGAAATGATAAAAACATTATAGGGGGAAGGTTATGGACGGTTACATCGAGAGAATGCAGGCGAAGGAAAATCAGTGCCTGGCGCTGATCCAGCAGGCGGATCAGGTGCTGGAGGCCAATGGATTTCAGCCCTCCAAGGAGGAATGCGTTTTCCTCCAGCGGGCTGCCAATCTGCGGTATGAGATGGCCCAGATGAGCGTGGGAGAAGAACGGCTTTACCAGCAGCGGAAGGTGCAGGAACTGAATCAGCGGATCAAAAAAATCGTCCGGGCGGTAAACCCGGAGGTCTATAAACGGATGCAGGAAAACGCGGCCCGCCAGAAAGAGGAAAAGGCGGAGAAGGAGGGAAAGCCGGCTTCCAGACCGGAACCTCCGAAAAAAACGGGGGCAGCCCCGGGGGGCGGTGTGCCGGAAGCCACCGTGGAGTCCTGGTTTAAGGAAGCTCCCGGACATTCTTTCGCGGACGTGTCAGGCATGGCAAAGCTGAAGGAACAGCTGAGGGAATGCATCGCGGATTCCCAGCTGAAACAGCTGAAATCTTATCTGAAAATGAAACAGCTCCACTCCTATTTCTTTATCGGGCCTCCCGGCTGCGGAAAGACGTATATCATCGAGGCCTTTGCCCATGAGCTGATGGATCAGAATTATAAATATCTGTCCCTGGTGGGCTCCGATATCCTCAGCCGTTTCGTGGGAGAAGCGGAAAAAATCATTACCCGGTTATTCGAGGAGGCAGAGAAAAACGCCCCCTGCATTGTCTTTATCGACGAGGTGGACGGAGTCTGCAAAAACCGTTCCCTTCCCATGCTGCCGGAGTACGCCGCCTCTCTGACCACGGCGTTTTTGACGGGGTATAACCGGATCAACAATTCTGACAAGCCGATTATCTTTATCGGGGCCACCAATTATCCGGATCAGGTGGACAACGCCATGCTGGACCGGGTGGAATTGGTCCGGGTTCCCTTCCCGGATCTGGAAGCCAGAACCTTCTCCTTTGAAAAACATTTCAAGGATCTGGTAACTCTGGAAGAGGGATTTACCTTCCGGCAGATGGCGGAAGCCACAGACACTTATAACTACCGGGATATCCAGCGGCTGGCCTCCCGGATCAAAAACAAGATCCTCAAAGAAGTCATGAAAACCTACGGAGACGAAGAGACGGCCCTGAACGCTCTGAAAACCGGAGAGTTCCGGCTGACCAGGGAACTGTTCCGGCAAAGTCAGGAGAGCTGCCTGCCCACCCCGAAAGAGGATATCATCAAGGCCCTGGATGAGTGGGAGGAAAAGTTTAAAAGAAATCTGGATGAGGGATAAAGGAGCGCTTAAGAATGGAACATTGGCTTTCGGAATATACTGCCCGGGCGCCGGGATACGGACTGGAGCAGCTGTGCGGACGCAAATACTGGAAGTCTATCTTCGGCGCCTGCGTTCCTGACCCGGAACTGGACCGGCGGTTTCATGTGTCCCCTTTTCAGGCCTTCTGCCTGTACGGCCCGGAGGGAAATGGCAAACGGACTCTGGCCCTGGCCCTGGCAGGAGATCTTGGCCGGGCGGGTTACAGTTTCGTCCGGATTTCCGCGGAAGACCTGAGAGGCCAAAGTGAGACGGAAGAGAGGCAGAACTGGAGTACATTTCTGGGAGAGATCCCGGAAGCCGCCCGGGAGGCCGGGGGGATCTGCGTGCTGGTGGAGGATTTTGCTTTTTCAGAGAAACCTCCCGCCTTTCTGCGGATGCTGCGCGGCGGTCTGCGGAATCTGCGGGAAGCCCGGGTTCCCTGTGCTTTTTTCATTGCGGCGGAAGAGGCAAAGGAGCGGGGAATACTGGAAAAAGAACTGATTTTCTGTCCCATCGGTCTGCCCGGTGAGGGCGAGAGAAAAGAATTCCTGGAGCAGTCTCTGGAGGATATACCCTGCGGGCAGGGATTTTCTTACAAAAGAATGGCGGAGATGACAGAGGGATTCAACTATGGAAAACTGGACCAGGCGGTTTCACTGGCGGCTCTGTTTATAAAACATCAGATCAATTTTCTGTTCGGAAAGGATCCCCAGACCAGGACGGAGGCTCTGGGGCAGAACCTGGCGGTTTTGGAGGAAAAATCTTTTCGGCAGATTGTGGAGCATCTGCGGGCGGAAAATTCCGTTTCCCTGCGGCAGGCTGTACCGTCCCCGCAGGAACATACAGCCGCCCGGCCGGTGAAACCTTATGTCAATACCCCCTCCGATGCCCCGGATTTCCGGGATAAAGAGGAAAGACTAAAGAGCCTGGAGGAGGATCTGGGAAAAGGCATGAGCCTGCTGGACCGCATGGATTCCATGGACCCCCACGGGCTGTAAAAGAATGAAAACAAGAGTGGGTTAAAATCAGCCATGAGCAAAGATTTGGATCAAAAGAAAAATGAAACAAGAAACGGAAGCCGGATTCTTCTGTCCCTGCGTCCGGCAGTAAAGGCCTTGGCAGAATTGCACCGTTCCGGTAAAGTCCACGGGAATATTTCCCCGGAGACACTCACCGGACAAAGACATGTCTGCTTCTGCTTTCCCCTTCCGGAATCCTGCCGCGTGAATTTTGAATCAAAGGAATCTTTTTCCTTTGATGTTTCGGCCTTCAGTCATTCCGACGGAACACAGGCCCAAAGGAGCGCCGGATATATTCCTCCGGAGCAGCTTCTGAAAACAGAAATCGTACTGCCGCAGTCGGATGTATACAGTCTGTGCGCGGTGATTTACCGGATGCTTACCGGAGAGGAGCCGGCTGATTTTCAGAAAAGAATGTGGGTGGGCCCTCTGGAGGCGCCCTCTGAACAGGGGGTGACTTGGTCCGTCTGGCAGGAGAAAGCCCTGATGAAGGGACTGGCGGTTCTTGGGACAGAACGGTATGCGGACGGCGCGGAACTCTATGAGGCTTTATATGGAACAAAGAAAAAAACACAGGCCAAAGGACAGCTGCGGAAAGGCTGGAGGCTGCGGGAGGAAAGCCGGGCCGCCGGGATCCGGAGTGTAACGTTTCTGGATTTTGTTTCCAGAACCGCTGAGGATCCATGGGATCTTTCGGAAGAGCAGGATGGAAGCGTTATGGCCTGGACGGATTCTCCGGAAGAAGGCTGTGATCTTTATATCGGCGGGGAAGGCGGAGTCGCGGCGGGGACGGACTGCTCCGGCATGTTTGCCGGGTGCAAAAATCTGATGGGCATTTATTTCAATCAGAATTTTTATACCGGCAGTACCAGGGAAATGCAGTCCATGTTTGAAAACTGCGGGAGCCTGAGAGATTTGGACCTGTCTGGATTTGACACCTCCGGGGCGGTGAATATGGGTTCTATGTTCCGCCGCTGCCGGAGCCTGAAAGAGCTGGATGTGAGCAGTTTTGACACTTCCCGGGTAAAAAATATGGAGAACATGTTCAGCGGATGCGTCAGCCTGGAAAATTTAGAGCTGGGCAATTTTCATATCGCCCAGGTAAAAAGAGATCAGCATATGCTGGATGGCACCGGATGGAGGAAGGCAGACGCGGCAGGCCCCTATCTGCGCATCGCCAGGGACTGGCTGACCTCGGCTCCTGAATTTTTATAAAAATTTCCAAAACTGCGGGAGCGCCGGGTTTTTACCCTGTATTTTATCAGGTTCAGACTGGTTTATTCCCGCAATTTGTGCTATTCTTTATAGTGGACGTCAAGAAAATAATAGATGGGTTACGTATCAAGTAAACAAGGAAGGTGAGCAATTGGAAAACTATACCAAGTACAAGCTGAAAGACAGAGAAGAACTGACTTCTCTGCTGGCTGACAAGGACAACCTGTTCCTCATCGCCTGCAACAAGTGTTTCAAGGAATTTGAGACGGTGGAGGAGCCGGAGTGCGAAGAGCTTTCGGAACTGGCCCGGGAAATGGGAAAAACCGTTACCGGCAGCGCCAGGGTGGACTTTCTCTGCAACAAGGTTCAGACGGAGAAAAAACTGCAGGACATGATCCCGGAGGGCACGGAGCATATTCTGGTGGCTTCCTGCGGGCTGGGCATCCAGACCGTGGCGGATCTTACGGGAAAGAAGGTTTATGCCGCCAGCAATTCCCTGAATTACCGGGGATATCACGGCATGGCGCTGACAGAGCGGAAATGTGACGCCTGCGCCCAGTGTTACCTGAATATTACCGGCGGGATCTGCCCCATTGTGGACTGCTCCAAGAGCCTGGTCAACGGCCAGTGCGGCGGAGCAAAAGACGGAAAGTGCGAGGTGGACAGCAGCAAAGACTGCGCCTGGGAGAAAATTTACCGCCGCCTGGAGAAACAGGGCCGTCTGGAAGAGTTCCTGAATCAGCCGGTGCAGCTTCGGGACTATTCCAAAGTAAATTTCAAATTTATCAACGACTATGTAAAATCCATCCGTGAAAACCGCCTGGAGGGGTATTACGGAGGCGTCCATCCCTCAGAGAGAAAGGAGTTCACGGAACATCTGGCTCTTCAGAAATTCCCGGAGCCGAAAGAGGTAGTGATCCCTCTATCTATGCATGCGGGAGCCCCCGCGAATCCGGTGGTGCAGGTGGGAGATACGGTCAAAGTGGGACAGAAGATCGGGGAGGCGGCAGCTTTCATCAGCAGTCCTGTTCATTCCAGCGTCAGCGGCACGGTGACCGCCATTGAAGAGCGGGGACATGCCACCAGAGGCACCTGCCTGTCCGTGGTGATCCGCTCCGACGGAAAGAATACCCTGGATGAGTCGGTGAAGCCTCACAAGGACCTGGAGAGCCTTACCCCCGACGAGATTGTGGAGATTGTCAAAGAGGCAGGCATTGTAGGCATGGGCGGCGCGGGCTTCCCCACCGCCGTAAAATTAAAACCCGCCAAGCCGGTGGATACGATCCTGCTGAACGGCTGCGAGTGCGAGCCTCTGCTGACGGCGGACCACCGGGTGCTGCTGGAGTACGCCGATGATGTGATTTTCGGACTGAAGGCCATCCTGAAAGCCACCGGGGCGCAGAAGGGTGTCATTGTCATTGAGGACAACAAGCCGGACGCCATCGCCCTCATGAAGGAGAAGACCGCCGGCTGCCAGCAGATGGAAGTGGTGGCGGCCAGGACCAAATATCCTCAGGGAGCAGAAAAAATGCTGATCAAGAGGGTCACCGGAAGAATGGTTCCCAGCGGCGGCCTGCCGGCGGATGTGGGCTGCATTGTCAGCAACATCAGCACTACCAAAGCTATCTCCGACGCTATTCAGAAGGGGATGCCCCTGATCCAGCGGGTGGTGACCGTAACCGGGGAAAGGCTGAAACATCCCGGAAACTTTGTGGTAAAGATCGGAACCAATACCCGGGATCTCATCGACTACTGCGGCGGCATCACCGGTCAGGGCGAAGTGACGGTGAAGGCGGGAGGCCCTATGATGGGCTTCGTGCTCACGGACACCAACGTGCCCATTATGAAAGGATCCAACGGCATTATCGCTGTAGATACCGATCATGCGGCGGAGCAGCCCTGTATTAAGTGCGGACGCTGCGTGGACGTATGCCCCATGGAACTGTCTCCTCTGTATTTCGCCAAATACGCGGATCAGGAGAACTGGCAGGGCATGAAAGATATGCATGTGATGGACTGCATCGAATGCCGGTCCTGTGAATACATCTGTTCTTCCAAGATTCCTCTGGTTGCCAAGATCAAAGCCGGAAAAACCGCAGTAAGGGGGATGAAGTGATATGCTGATTACGGAATTAAAATCAAAAGAAGCCCTGGCCGCCCTGACCGAGGGAAAAAAGGTTTTCCTCATCAACTGCGTGGGATGCAAGGAGGTACATTTTCCGGAGCAGGAAGCGGCGGAATGGGAAAAGGAACTGACTGCTGCCGGCCAGGTGACCGGGAGCATGACCACCGATTACATATGCAATCCTGACAACATGAAACTGCGGCTGCGGCCCCATATGGAGGAGATTCAGGCTGCGGACGCCGTGCTGGTGCTCTCCTGCGGCGTGGGCGTGCAGACCATTGCCAATTATCTGGAAGACAAGCCGGTATACGCGGCCTGCGACACCTGTCCCCTGCCGGGATTTCAGGGAGTTACCCCTCTGGAATATCAGTGCGATCAGTGCGGGGAATGCTATCTGAACCTGACGGGAGGCATCTGTCCTATTACCGCCTGTTCCAAGAGCCTGGTAAACGGGCCCTGCGGAGGCACCAAGAATGGAAAATGCGAGGTGGACGGCGAGATGGAGTGCGGCTGGGAGCGGATCTACCGGAGACTGGCCATGCTGGGCCGTCTGGACGCCCTGAAGTGTCCGGTTCAGGTGCGTAATTTCGCCACAGACGAGGAAGTTTCCAAGTAGACAGATTACTATATTTTTGAGTAGGAGCAATGTAAAATGAAGATTACGGAGTTATTTGAACGGGGTGAATTTGTTGTTTCCGCCGAGGTGGGACCGCCCAAGGGATTTCATGTGGATCACCTGCTGGAGGATGCCAAGAAGTATTTAAGCGGGATTTCCGCTGTGAATGTAACCGACAATCAGTCCTCAGTCATGCGCCTTGGATCCCTGGCTATGAGCAAGGCCTTGCTGGATCAGGGACTGACTCCCATTTATCAGCTGACCTGCCGGGACCGGAACCGCATCGCTCTGCAGTCGGATCTTTTAAGCGCCGCCATGTTCGGCATCGAAAACCTGCTGCTGCTGACAGGCGACCACACCAAGCTGGGAGATCATCCCCAGGCAAAGCCGGTGTTTGACCTGGATTCCGTTTCTCTGATCCATGCGGTGAAGCAGTTGGAATCCGGAGTAGATCTGGGCGGAAACGAGCTGGTGGGCGAGCCGCCGAAATTCGCCAAAGGCGCCGTGGTTTCTCCCTGCAGCGATTCTGTGGACGCCCAGCTGGCCAAGATGGAGCGCAAGGTACGGGCGGGGGCGGATTATTTCCAGACCCAGGCTGTATTTGAGCCGGAGAAATTCATTCGATTTATGGAGAAGGCAAAACAGTTCGGCAAGCCGGTGCAGGTGGGAATCATCATTCCCAAGTCCGCGGGCATGGCGAAATTTATGAACAATAACGTAGCCGGTATCCATGTTCCCGATGAAATGATCGAGGAGCTGAAGAAGGACAAAGAAAAAACAAAGGCGGGCATCACCGGCGTGGAGATTGCCGCCAGGATCATCAAAGAATGCCGTCCTTACTGCCAGGGCGTGCACATCATGGCTCTGGGCTGGGAGGACAAAGTGCCGGAGCTGCTGAAACAGGCGGGACTTTAAAGTAAAAAACAGAGAGCTGTGTTCCCATGGCCGGTTCCGGCCTGGTCACAGCTCTCTGTTTTTTACGCTGTTTTCTGTCTTCATCTCATTTGTTCTGCCCTGCTGCTTAGAAGAGATCTCTTGTGTAAAGCTGCATATATGTTTCAAAAGAATCTCTTAAAAAAGCACTGAATCTTTTAAGCATATCCTTGGCACCTCCTTTTTGATTTCGGTTGTATTATAGCTCCCGGCAGGCTATAATTCTTGTCAAAAGGAAAGATTAACCAGCCAAATCTTGCAGGAGGAAGCCATGCATTTTTTCTATGAATTGAAGGATGACAGAATGGAGATCTACGAAAAACAGTCCGTCCACTACCAGCCACACATCCACCGGTCCATGGAATGCATCTACGTAACCCGGGGTACGCTGGAACTGGGGATCGAGGAGAATTTTCAGCACATGGAGACAGGGGATTTCGGCATTGTCTTTCCCAATGTCATCCACCACTACCAGGTATTCTGCCGGGAGGAGTCCCGGGCCTACTATTTTCTGCCGCCCCCTTCCTATGCCGGGCCCTGGGCGGAGCAGATGCTTCAATGTCAGCCGGAGATTCCGGTGGTTCCGGCTTCGAAGGTGCACCCGGATATTCCCTATGCCCTGGAGCGGCTGAAGGAACTCTTTGATCAGGGAGAGGATATAAAAAATCCGGTGCTGGCCAGGGCTTTTACCCAGATTCTTCTGGCCAGGCTTCTGCCGCTTCTGACTTTGCGGAAGCGGCAGGAACAGCCGGGACACGGCATCATCTATGACGCGGTGGTCTATATGGCCTCTCATTTTACCCAGGAGGATATTTCACTGACAAAAATGGCGCAGGATCTGGGATACAGTCCCTATGCCCTGTCCCGGGTGTTCTCCGGAACCTTCCACACAAATTTTAATCAGTACTTAAATGATCTGCGGCTGAATCTGGCTCTGAATCTCCTGGAAAACTCGGAGGAATCCATTACAGAGCTTGCTATGGAGTCGGGGTTTGCCAGCATGCGCACCTTTAACCGGGCTTTTCAGGAGAGATATCGGATGTCCCCCAGAGAATACCGGAAAACCCGGGGAGGGAAGACGGAGGAAAACCAAAAAAATTTATAAGATAATCGGAATTTTAATTTTTCCTTAATCTGACTGTATTATATTCATATCATCAGATACAGGAACAGACCAAACACAGACTGTTCGGAAAATAATATTCAGCAGACAGGAGGAAGAATATGAAAAGATTATTTTTATTAGCTATCACTGCCATCACAATCGGGATTTTTGCAGGGTGCGGAACAGAAGGAAATCAGGCATCCGCCGGGGATTCCCTTCTCCAGAGCGGGGAGAGCTCTGACAGCCCGCAGATTGCCCGGCAGGAACAGGCGGATTCCAAAACACTCCAGACGTCTTCCGGGGAACAGAAAGCGGAGGCGCAGAAGTCTTCCCAGGGTTCTGACATCGGGGAGGACCGGGCGGTGGAAATCGCTTTGGCGGACGCGGGAATTGCCGAGGCAGACGCTTCCTATCTGAGAGTCCATCTGGATCGGGACGACGGCTTTATCTACTACGATGTAGATTTCGCCAGCCAGGGAATGGAATACGATTACGCGATTCAGGTCTCTGACGGCGCCATTCTGAAAGCAGAGAGAGATTGGGACGATGATTATCGTCCGGATGGAAATGCAAATCAGGGAACTCAGAGCGGCTCTGCCATCTCTTACGATGAGGCGAAGCAGCTGGTGCTGAACCGGGTGCCCGGGGCATCGGACCGGAATCTGGAAATGGAACTGGAGCATGACGATGGAATCCTCAAATACGAGGGAGAAGTACACTACAACGGTATGGAATATGAATTTGAAATTCACGGGGAAAGCGGAGAATTTATCAAATGGCATGAAGACTGGCATGATTAAGAGCCAGAATCCATGGGGCGGCCGGCTGAAAAGCCGGCCGTTTTGCACGGAAGAAAGTTAAAATACAAACTGTACAAGCAGCATATAGCATACAGTGCCGGCGGCAATGGACAGAAGCATCTGTCCCTTCCAGAGATGAAGCACCGCCACCAGAGCAATGGACAGCAGTTCCGGAACTCCGTGGCTGCCGGAAAACAGATTTACATTCCGCAGACAGTAGACGACCAGCAGGCCAAACACCGCGGATGGAAGGAACTTTCCGATATACTGAATATATTTGGGCGTAGGCTTTCCCGCGGGAAAAATCAGAAAAGGAAGAAAACGGGTCAGAACCGTGCCCAGAATCACCATGCCGATGGTGATCAGCTGCTGTGTAAATGTCATGGTGTTTGTTCTCCTTTCTCCAGAGTGTTTCTCAGCAGGGAAAGCAGGGCCAGGATGAGCAGCATGGCCGGAATCAGAAAACCGTCTGCCCCGAATAAAATCAGACAGAGCAGGGAAAGGCCCAGGCCCAGCAGCGAACTGAGATGCTGGGATTCTTTTTTCCATTGATCCAGAAAAATTACTGTAAACATAGCTGTCATTACAAAATCCAGCCCTTCCGTACTGAAGCGGATCAGGGAACCGAAAAGCCCGCCCAGGGTGGCGCCCGCAAACCAGTAGATATGATTGAACAGAGTAACAAAAAACATAAACCAGCCCCGGTCAATGTCTTCCGGAATCGCGGCCGCGTAGTTAATGGAAAAGGTTTCGTCGCACATGCCGAAGATCAGATAGATCCGTTTCCAGCCAAGCCCCCGGAACTTGTCCAGCATGGAGATTCCGTAGAACAGGTGCCGCGCGTTGAGCATCAGCGTTACAGCCAGAGCCTGAATGGGGTTAAAAGATCCCAGCAGCAGCGAGACTGCCACAAATTCTACGGATCCGGCAAAAATGGTCAGACTCATAAACATGGGATACAGAAAACTGAAACCGGAAGCATTCATATAAATTCCGTAGGTGATTCCCAGGAAGAGAAATCCGGCTAAAATCGGAATTGTATATGGAAACGCGCAGAGGGCAGCTCTGCGGACTGCTCTATCAGAAGGCGCTTTTTTCATTCGCTCCACTCCTTCCCTTTGACGCACAGAATGTATTAAGTGTACCACTATTTTTTTAAACAGTAAAGCGGGTATTTACTGACTAAAAGTCATTGACTTATAGTCGGTGAAATGATACAATACGGACCAGACAGGAAACGCGCGGAGCTAAGGGAGGAAAATATGACAGGCAGACAGCTTGCCGCCCAGGCAACCAGAACAAAACTTTTGCGGGCAGGGAAAACGATAATCTGTCAAAAAGGACTGGAACATACTTCTGTGGAAGAAATTACAGAAGCCGCCGGTGTGTCAAAAGGAACCTTTTATACCTATTTCCGCAGGAAAGAGGATATTGTATTTGAACTGAGCCGGGGGATGTTCGGAGAAATTCTGGCGGAAGCAAAGAGTTTTCCCGGAACCTTTCCGGAAAAACTGGCACATTATATGTCAGAGTTTTCCGGGTATATCCAGCAGGGCAGCGTCCGTCTGGCTCAGGAGTGGGTAAAGGGCGCGGCTTTTCCGGCAGACTGCCGGGAAAAAACGGATCGGGGCAAACTGGCAGAGGATCTGAGAGATATGGAAGAACTGATCCGATATGGCATGAAGCAGGGAATGCTTCGGGAGGATACGCCTGCAGGCATTCTGGCGCACACCTTTGTAGATCTGCTTTACGGACAGCTGCTGTGCTGGTGTATGAGCGATGGGAGTTACAGTCTCAAAGAGCGGACGGAAGAGTTCTGCGCGGAGTATCTGGAAGATTTATTAAAAGATTATGTATGCGGATGAAGGAGGATCATCATGGGTTATCTGGGAGAAAATATCAAAAAACTGGGCTTTGGACTGATGCGCCTGCCGCAGAAGGAAGACGGAACCATTGATGTAGAACAGACAAAGCAGATGGTAGATCTTTTTATGAAGGCAGGGTTTACTTATTTTGATACCGCCTGGGCTTACGCTGGCTCGGAGGACGCCATCCGCCAGGCGCTGGTGGAGCGATATCCCCGGGACAGCTATCAGCTGGCCACCAAAAACGCGGCCTGGATTCAATGTAAAACAAAAGAGGAGGCATACGGGCAGTTCGATACTTCCCTGAAACAGACAGGAGCGGGATATTTTGATTTTTACCTGCTGCACAATCTGGGGGAGAGCCGTACAAAATATTTTGACGATTACGATATGTGGAACTGGGTTCAGAAAAAGAAAGCGGAGGGGCTGATCCGCCATGCGGGCTTTTCCTTCCATTCAACACCGGAAGAGCTGGACGCCATCCTCACCGCCCATCCGGAGATGGAATTTGTGCAGCTGCAGATCAATTACGCGGACTGGGAGAACCCCTCTGTGCAGTCCAGAAAGTGCTATGAAGTGGCCAGAAAGCACGGAAAACCCGTGACGATCATGGAGCCCGTCAAGGGCGGCATGCTGGCAACCCCGCCGGAATCGGTGGTTAAAATTCTGAAGAAAGAGGAGCCGGATTCCTCTCCGGCTTCCTGGGCCATCCGTTTTGCCGCCGGGCTGGAAGGGATCATTACAGTTCTGTCAGGCATGAGCAGCGTAGAGCAGATGCAGGACAATCTTTCCTGCATGAAAGATTTTAACGGGCTTTCAGAGAGGGAAGAGGCCGCGCTGAAAGCAGCTCAGGAGGAACTGAATCGGATCCCGCTGATTCCCTGTACCTCCTGCAATTACTGCGCCAAGGTATGTCCCCGGCATATTGGAATTTCCGGCTCCTTCACCGCCATGAATTACTTGACTCTTTACCGGGATAAGGAAAGAGCGCTGGGGCAGGAAAACTGGCTGGTGGAAGGCCATGGGCTGAAGCGAGCGGATCAGTGCGTAAAATGCGGAAAGTGTGAGGAAGCCTGTCCGCAGCACATCGCTATCCGTGAGCAGCTGGATAAAGTAACTGCCGCGCTTCTGAAATAGCAGGGAAAGGCAGATGAGCCTCCTCTGCATATCAGGCTTTTCCGGAAAAAGCCGCGGAAAAAAAGGGGGATACCATATGAGCAAGGGAATTATTATATACCGGTCCAAGTACGGCGCAGCAAAAAAATATGCCGGCTGGATGATGGAAAAGACAGGATTCGACCTGGCGGAGATGAAAATGGCTGATCCCGGAGAGGTGGGACAGTATGATGTGATTCTGCTGTTTGGGGGCATCTATGCCTCAGGGATCTCCGGACTGTCATTTTTAAAGAAACACATAAATCAATGGAAAGATAAAAAGATCGCGGTATTTTGCGTGGGGGCCTCCCCCTGGGATGAAACCGCTTTCCAGGCCGTAAAGAAACATAACATGAAAGGTTCACTGGAAAAGATCCCGGTATTCTACGGCCGGGGAGCCTGGGATCAGAAAGCTATGACCTTTGTGGACCGGACGCTCTGCAATATGCTGCAGAAATCAGTGGCAAAAAAAGATCCTTCCCAATGGGAACCCTGGATGGAAGCCCTGATGTGTGCCAGGGGCAAAAGCTGCGATTGGACAGATCCTGCATACCTTACTCCTCTTTTGGAATATCTGGAAGCATAAAAGTGCAATGAAAAACAGAGCAGCACAGAAGGATTCCTGTAATTTCACAAGTTTTTTGCGCTTTTTACAAAATAATTGTGGAAATTGACGGCTGGGGATTATATAATAGAGCCATAATGAAAGAGGAGGGCTTATATTATGAAGCATAATAATATGTTAGCCATGATTCTGGCCGGCGGACGCGGATCCAGGCTGCATGAGCTGACCAACAAAGTTGCTAAACCGGCGGTTGCTTACGGCGGAAAGTACAAGATCATCGACTTCCCCATCAGCAACTGCGCCAACAGCGGAATTGATGTGGTGGGCGTGCTTACCCAGTATGAATCCATCCAGCTGAACAGCTATGTGGCAGCGGGCAGACGGTGGGGTCTGGATGCCAAGGAGAGCGGAGTGTATGTGCTGCCGCCTCGGGAGAAAGCGGATGTAGATCTGAATGTATACCGCGGCACCGCGGACGCCATTTCCCAGAATATTGATTTTGTGGACTCCTTTTCCCCGGAATATCTGCTGATCCTTTCCGGCGATCACATCTACAAAATGAATTACGCGAAAATGCTGGAATACCATAAGGCCTGCGGAGCCGATGCGACCATCGCGGTAATTGAGGTTCCCTTCAAGGAGGCCAGCCGGTTTGGCATTATGAATACAGACGAAACCGGACGTATTATGGAGTTTGAGGAAAAACCGGCGCAGCCCAAGAGCAATCTGGCTTCTATGGGTATATATATCTTCGACTGGAAGCTTCTGCGGAAAATGCTGACGGCGGATATGAAAGACCCGGATTCCAATCATGATTTCGGAAAAGATATTATTCCGGCCCTTCTGAATGACGGCAAGAAGCTGTACGCTTTTAAGTTTAAGGGATACTGGAAGGATGTAGGAACCATTGATTCCCTGTGGGAAGCCAATATGGATCTGATCGGAAAGAACAATGAACTGGATCTCAATGATTCTTCCTGGAAGATTTACACAGAGGATGAGACGACCCTGCCCCAGTACATAGGGCCGAACGCGGAGATTGACCAGGCCTTTATCAATCAGGGCTGCGTCATTGACGGTACCGTGCAGAAATCTGTGCTGTTTACCGGCGTCAGAGTAGGAGCGGGCGCTAAGATTATCGACAGTGTGCTGATGAACGGCGTGGAAGTAGAAGAGGGCGCTGTGGTGCAGCGAGCCCTGGTAGCCGACAATGTAAAGATCGGAAAAGACGCGGTGGTTGGCAGCGCGGACAGCGAGCATATTGAACTGGTCGCAAAGCGTGTAAAGGGGGTTGAGTGATATGGCTAAGGCATTTGGCATTGTAAATTTCGGAGGAAGACAATTCTGGGTAGAAGGGATGCAGGACTACCGTCCCTCAGGGGCATTTTCCTTTCTGGGCAGGTATCGTACTGTGGATTTTCCCATTTCCAACCTGAGCAACAGCGGCATTGACCAGATTCAGGTCTATATCCGCAGAAAACCCCGTTCCCTGGTAGAGCATCTGGGAACCGGACGCCACTACAACATCAACTCCAAGAGGGGACGTCTTCACATCCTCTTTTCTCAGAACGGGGTGGATCACGACATCTATAACAATGATATCGCCGCCTTCCTGGAAAATATGGAATATATTGAGAAGATTAACTGCCCGTATGTGGTAATTGTACCCAGCTATATGGTGTATACCCAGGACTTCAGCGCACTGCTGCAGACCCATATTGATTCCGGAGCGGATATTACCCTGCTGTATCATTCCACCGAGAACGCGAAGGAGCATTTTCTCAACTGCAATACCCTGGATCTGAATAAGCAGAAGGGAGTTCTGGCTCTGGAAATGAACCGGGGAACCGCCAAAAGCCGTTCCATTTTCATGGATACTTATGTAATGAAAAAGGAACTGTTTATCGAGTTGGTGCAGAAGGCGCACAAAGCATCTTCCATGTACAGCCTGTCGGATATTGTAAATCAGGCCTGCCAGGAGCTGGATGTGCGGGGCGTATCCCATCGGGGCTATTTTGCTTCTATTACGGACTTCAAGAGTTATTATGACGCCAACATTTCGCTGATTGATTTTAAGACAGCCCTGAGCCTGTTTGATCCGGAGTGGCCCATTTATACCAGAACCAATGATTCCTGTCCTACGCAGTACTTTGAGGGAGCCTGCGTAAAAAATTCCGTTGTATCCAACGGCTGCCTCATCGAGGGCAGTATTGAAAATTCTGTAATCGGCAGAGGCTGTGTCATCAAGAAAGGAGCAGTGATCCGCAACAGCGTGATCCTGCCGGAAGTGACCATCGGGGAGGATGTACATCTGGATAATCTGGTGGTAGACAAGCACGCGAAGATTTCTCATGTAAAAGAAGTGATCGCGGATCCCGGACATCCGGAATATATCCGCAGGGACGATTCTTTATAAAGAAATCCGTGAGAAGCGGAAACAAAATGCAGAGAGCGTATCAGGCTCTCTGCATTTTGTTTCCTGCCCACTGAGTGACATGGCGAAGACTGGTTTCATCCAGCTCCATGAGCACGCAGACCCGGGAGTGTCCGCTGGCAATAAGAATGGAATACACCCTGTCCGGGTGCAGATGGGAAGTAAAGTCCCATATTTTCGAGAAGCGGCCGGCTGAACGGGCAGATGCGCCGGCGGGGGCAATCTGTTCCGCGTTGCGCAGGTCAAAAGACAGTTTTCTTTTCCTCTTTGATTTGCTGTAGATGGCGTCTATATCCACATCATAATTCAGGAAGGTGTATTCGTATTCCACGGACAGCAGCGGAAATACGAAGTAGTAGATAAGAAAAGCCAGTACGATCACGACCAGGGCGGGGAAAAAGCCGATGAAAAAGGTGGCCAGGATCAGTCCCGCGGCCATCAGAAGGATCAGAAGGATCTTTATCACAGGCACCAGGGGACTGGGCTTTTTGGTAACCAGCTGTTCATAAAGAGCGTCATTCATGCGTTTTGATTCCTTTCTGTACGGAGATAATTAATTACCATGGTAGCGATTTTAAAGGCAGCGGCATCCTCAAAACGTCTAAGATCCAGTCCCGTCCGATTCTGGATCTGTTCCAGACGGTAGATGAGAGTATTGCGGTGGACATGAAGCTGCCGCGCGGTCTCCGCGATATTGAGGTTATTTTCAAAGAACTGCGACGCCGTTACCGCCGTCTCCTCATCCAGTTCCGGGGGAATGTCTTCCCCGAAGATTTCCCGCAGAAAATTTTCACACAGCTCATAGGGAAGTCCGTAGATCAGGCGCCCGACCCCCAGGCGGCCGCAGGGAAACACTGTTTCTCCGGAGAAGAAAAGCTTTCCTATCTTCAGGGCAAGGCCTGTTTCCTGAAAGGCAGCGGACAGATCCGCCAGAGACTCCGAAACCCTGCTGTAGGAGACCCGGATCCTGGTAAAAGCTTCCGCGTTCAGCATATCAACCATCGTCCTGGCAAATGCAAGTTCAGGAGAGCCCTGGCCGTCTTTGACCATGCATCCGCGGGAACAGAGAACCGCCGTCAGATTTCCGGACACAGGGATCAGATACGCGGCAGTCCGGGAAGGCAGCAGCCCCCGCAGAACTTCCTGCAGCAGATCGTCCGGTTTCTGCTCCGCTTCCACCAGATAAAGGATACGGGGTTCCGCGAAAGCGATATGAAAACGGCAGGCATGTTCCTGGATTCTGTAGGCAGGAAGTTCTCCTGTCATCAGACTCCGAAGAAAATGAATTTTGTCATATTTTTCTTTGTACGCGGCAGTTAACAGCCGCAGCTGTTCTGCCGCCCGGGATTTTTCTTCCGGGGAATCCGCGCGGATCTCCAGTTCAAGCCCTGTGGTCCGGCGAAGTTCCGTCAGAACCCGGTGTAGAGTTTCGTCATAATCCATGAACCATAACCTCAAAGAAGATTTTGAACAAGTAAAAAGGCTGTAAGCAGCAGGATACAGCCTTTTTGTTCTGTGCCGGATAGTTGGGGGGTTTTGACCCCAACATCATTTTATTACTTTAATTGGCAATCGTCAATTCGGTTTCTTTGTCAAACAGATGAATCTTTTCCATATCCAGGGCGAAAACAGCCTGATCCCCTGTGCGGAGAGTTGTCCGGGGATTAACCCGGGCTGTCATCTGTGTGCCGTTTACGTCAAAATACAGGAATACTTCCGCGCCCAGCAGCTCGTAAACCTTGATGGTAGAATGGATCACGGCGTCTCTGGCGTTGTTGACAAATACTTCCTCGTCATGCATATCCTCCGGACGGATGCCCAGGACAACAGTCTTGCCTACATAGCCTCCCTCTACCAGAGCGGATCTCTTCGCGGGGGGAACCTTCAGAGTGTACTCGCCAACCTTCAGAACCAGATCGTTGCCGGTGTCTTCTACCTGGGCATCGATAAAGTTCATCTGGGGAGAGCCGATGAATCCCGCTACAAACTGATTGCAGGGATTGTTGTACAGGTTCTGGGGAGTGTCCACCTGCTGCACCACGCCGTCTTTCATGACAACGATTCTGGTTCCCAGAGTCATGGCCTCTGTCTGATCGTGGGTTACGTAGATAATGGTGGCTCCCAGGTTTTTGTGGATTTTGGAGATCTCAATGCGCATCTGAACTCTCAGCTTGGCGTCCAGGTTAGACAGGGGCTCGTCCATAAGGAAGACCTTGGGATTGCGGACAATGGCCCGGCCCATGGCTACACGCTGTCTCTGTCCTCCGGAGAGAGCTTTGGGCTTTCTGTCCAGCAGTTTGTCCAGATCCAGGATCCGGGCGGCCTCCCGCACTTTTTTGTCAATCTCGTCCTTGGGGACTTTGCGCAGCTTCAGGGCAAAGGCCATGTTGTCATATACCGTCATATGGGGATACAGCGCGTAGTTCTGAAATACCATGGCGATATCCCTGTCCTTGGGCTCCACATCATTGACGACTTTTCCGTCAATTTTAAGAGTGCCGGAAGAAATATCCTCCAGACCTGCCACCATACGCAGGGTGGTGGATTTTCCGCAGCCGGAGGGGCCGACGAAGATGATGAACTCCTTGTCTTTGATTTCCAGATTGAAATCTTTTACGGCGTGAAAACCGTTGGGATATTTTTTCTCAATATGTTCCAGTGATAAGCTTGCCATTTCGGAATCCTCCCGTTCAATAATCTGTTTCCAGTATATCATCTGATAAAAAAAGAACAATGTAAGCAGTAAACGAAAAAGCTTCGGGATTCTGTACAAATTAACCAGCGGCGGACAGGGAAGTTCCGTATGGACTTTTACGAAAAGAAACGTTATGATAAAAAAAATCCCTCAGAAAGGAGAGGCCGGAGATCCGGCAGGAGACATTCAGAATGAGTATTATAGTAAATGAAGCAGCGGGAACCTTTCATCTGCGCGGCAAGCGAATCAGCTATCTTATGACGGTGCTGAAAAACGGACAGCTGGGACAGCTGTATTTTGGGAAAAGGATCCATCACAGAGAAGATTTTTCTTATCTTCTGGAATACGCGGCAAGGCCTATGGCGTCCTGCGTCTTTGAGGAAGATAAAGCTTTTTCCATGGAACATCTGAAGCAGGAATATGCCGTGTACGGAACCTCGGATTACCGAAGTCCCGCGGCGGAGGTGCTTCAGGAAAACGGCAGCCGGGTTTCGCAATTTTGCTTCCGCGGATACAGGATTATGAAAGGAAAACCAAAACTGGAGGGGCTGCCGGCTGTTTACACGGAATCTTTGGAGGAAGCGGAAACCTTGATCGTGGAGCTGGAGGATCAGGTGACCGGCTTGCGGCTGGAACTGTACTATACGATTTTCGAGGAAGAGGGCATTCTGACCAGGAGCGCCAGATTTATCAATCAAGGCGGGAAACCCCTGCATCTGACCAGAGCCATGAGCCTTTGCCTGGATCTCCCGGACAGCGAGTACGACTGGATTCAGTTTTCCGGATCCTGGGCCAGAGAGCGGTATCCCAGAGCGCGCAGGCTGGAGGAGGGAATTCAGTCTGTGGGAAGCATGAGAGGGCATTCTTCCCATGAACATAATCCCTTTGTGATCCTGAAACGTCCTGACGCCCATGAGTTTCAGGGGGAAGCCATAGGATTCAGCCTGGTTTACAGCGGAAATTTTCTGGCCCAGGCGGAAGTGGATACCAGAGGCACCGTGAGAATGCTGCTGGGGATCCATCCGGACTGGTTTGACTGGAAGCTGGAGCCGGGGGAAAGCTTTCAGACACCCGAAGCAGTGATTGTCTATACGGACCGCGGACTCAACGCCCTCAGCCAGAGCTTTCACCGGCTTTATCAGAGGAGACTGGCCAGAGGATACTGGAGGGACAGGCCCCGCCCTGTGCTGATTAATAACTGGGAAGCCACCTACATGGACTTTACGGAAGAAAAAATTCTCAGAATCGCTGAAAAAGCCAGAGAACTGGGAGTGGAGCTGTTTGTTCTGGACGACGGCTGGTTCGGCGGGCGGAACACAGAACATGCGGGTCTGGGAGACTGGGTGCCGAATCGGAATAAACTGCCCGGGGGAATCCGGGGGCTCTCAGAGAAAATCGAGGGCCTGGGAATGAAATTCGGACTGTGGTTTGAACCGGAAATGGTCAACCGGGACTCGGATCTGTACCGGGAGCATCCGGACTGGATTCTGCGGACGCCGGACCGGCCGTCCTGCCACGGCAGATTCCAGTATGTGCTGGATTTTTCCAGAAAAGAGGTGGTGGACCATGTGTACCGCATGATGGAAAAGATTCTGTCTGACGCCAGGATTTCTTATATCAAGTGGGATATGAACCGGAGCATTACAGAGTGCTACAGCGCGGCGCTTCCGCCGGACCGTCAGGGAGAAGTATTCCACCGGTATATTCTGGGAGTGTATGACCTGTACGAGCGGCTGACCAGCCGTTTTCCGGAGGTGCTGTTTGAGTCCTGTGCCAGCGGGGGAGGCAGGTTTGATCCGGGGATGCTGTACTACGCGCCCCAGGCCTGGACCAGCGATGATACAGACGCTGTGGAACGTCTTAAGATCCAGTACGGCTCTTCCTACTGCTATCCGGTCAGCAGCATGGGAAGCCATGTATCCGCAGTGCCGAATCATCAGCTGGGAAGAACCACGCCTCTGTATACCAGGGCCAATGTGGCTTTTTTCGGCACCTTTGGGTATGAACTGGACCTGGGCAGACTTTCCCCCAAGGAGCAGGAAGAAATAAAAGCGCAGACAGCTTTTATGAAAAAATACCGGGAATTGCTGCAGTTCGGCACTTTCTACCGCCTCAGCAGTCCTTTTGAGCGCAATGAGGCTGCCTGGATGACTGTCAGCCGGGACCGGAGAACGGCGATTGTGGGATGGTACAGAATACTGAACCGGGTCAACGCCTCCTTTTCCAGGCTGAAGCTGGCGGGACTGGATCCGGATCTGGAGTATGAAATAAACGGCAGACGTTTTTACGGGGATGAACTGATGTATCTGGGACTTGTGACCAGCGATGGGAGCGCGGGAGAGATGCCGGAAGGCCCGGGCGGCAGCTGTGATTTTGATTCCAGACTGTATCTTTTAAAAGCCTGAAAAAACAGCAGAGCAGAGAAATCAGCGTTTCTCTTTGCTCTGCTGTTCGTATCTCCACGCCCTGGGAGATACGCCGTAGATCTTTTTGAAAGCCCGGGAAAAGTGGAGCTGGTTGGGGTAGCCCACCGCGTTTCCGATATCGCCGATGGAGAGAGTGGTAAGCTTCAGCAGCTCGCCGGCCTTGGACATCCGGTAATAGATCAGAAATTCCTGGGGGGATTTACCTGTGGTATCCCGGAAGATTTTGCCGAAATAGCTGCGGTTCAGTCCGCAGAAAGCCGCGATATCTTCAACGGTTATATCATTTTGAAAGTTCTGTTCGATAAAGGTAAGAGACTCTTTAATATAAAAATTCCGCATACGGTTTCCATTTCCCGAAAGGATGGGCTTTATGGAACGGGTCAGATAGTCCATAAACAGATACAGATGGCCCGTGAGATGGAAGGGAGACTCCTGAGAGTTCCGGACAATATAGAGAAGTTCTTCCGACATCTGCCGGCTCAGATCCTTCTGATGGGGACGGTAAACCGGCGCGTCCGGGGAAAAACCGGCGCTTTTCAGCAGTTCTTTCGCTTTCAGTCCGTCAAATTCAACCCAGGCGTATTCCCAGGGGAGCTTCTGATCCGCTATATAGGAACAGATCTGCTGGGGAAAAATCATAAAACCCTGGCCGCTTTTAATGTGGTATTCGACTACCTTTTTCTGAGAATTTTCAGCGGCCAGCATACCGGTGCCGGAAATTACATAGTGAAAAAGATAGTGATTGCGGGCGGCCGGACCGAAAGCGTGGGCAGGATCGCACTGCTCCCATCCGTACTGGTAAAGGCTCAGATCTATAAAATTTTCACTGGGAAAAATTGAATATAAAACGTTGCTCATGGCGTCTCCTTTTGGCAAAATTTATTATATACCAAAATGCTGTATGAAATCAATATATGTGAGAAAAAATAGCATTAAGGGATATAACAACAGATATACAGGTATTTAAGGCGGCAAAATGATATGATAAAATGAGAAAAATATAAAAAGAAAATGAAATTTTTAGAAAGGAGTTATGAAAATGAGAAGGAAGGGGACAAAATACCTCAGTGTACTTCTGACGGCTTCCATGGGCTGCGCAGCGGTACTCTCCGGCTGCGGCGATCCATATGGCGGAAAGACCCATATTGAGATCATCAACTACAAGCAGGAAGCCACCGATTATTTCGACGCGCTGGAAGAAGAATTCAATGCGACTCACGACGACATTGTTCTGACCATTGATTCTCCCAACGACGCGTCCACGATTCTGCGGACCCGGTTTATCCGGGAAGATTATCCGGATATCATTGGGATCGGAGGAGACATCAACTATTCCTATTACATCGACGCGGAGATTCTGGCGGATGTGTCCGATTATCCCGGCCTGGAGAATATTAAGCAGTCCTATCTGGATATCGGAGAAGCCCTGGAAATCGTTCCTACCGACGGCGTTTACGGCGTGCCCTACGCGGCCAATGCCGCCGGCATCCTGTACAACCGGGATATGTTTGAGGAGCATGGATGGGAGATTCCCACCACCTGGGACGAGCTTATCGCTCTCTGCGAGGAGATTCAGTCCCAGGGAATCCTGCCGCTGGAGTTCGGGTTCCTGGACAAGTGGACCTGTCTGGCTCCCTGGAACGCCTTGGCGGTAGATCTGGCGCCGGCGGATGTCTGCAAGCAGGTAAATCGTGGAGAGACAACCTTTACCCAGGAATACCGGGAAGCGGCGGAGAAATATATTCAGCTCATGGAGTACGGTCCGGACGATCCGGTAGCTTACAGCTATAACGACGCGTGTACCGCCTTTGCCCGGGGAGAGGCCGCCATGTATCCCATTGGAAGCTACGCGGTACCCCAGATCCTCTCCGTAAATCCGGAGATGAACATTGACTCTTTCGTAATGCCCGGCAGCGATGATCCGGAGGGAAATACCCTGAATTCCGGCATTGACCTGCAGTTCTGCGTGACCGCTGCCTGCCCCGACAAAGAAGCGGCATACGAAGTGCTGGATTTCCTGCTTCAGGATGATGTGGTTCAGCAGTATATCACCGACCAGAACTCCATTCCCTGCAAGGAGGGAGATTTTGAACTGGCGCCCCAGCTGGACGGAATGAGCGAGTACATTGAATCCGGCAACATGACAGACTATCAGGATCACTATTATCCCTCTGAAATGGCTGTGGACGGCCAGCTTCAGACCTTCGTGCAGAATAAGGACGTGGACGCCTTCCTGGAGAGATTCGACAGAGAATGGCCCCGCTACAACCGGGATATCATCCGCACTACAGAGGAGTATGAGGCGGAGCACGGAAACAGCGCTGAATAGGAAAGGAGAGGGGAAAAATGAAAAACGATAGAAAACGGACATTTTTGCTGATTACACTGCCGATCCTGGCGCTGTTCATCGCGTTCAATACAGTGCCGCTGATCCGGGGCGTGATCTACAGCTTCACAAACTTTAAAGGATTCGGAAGCTACGACTGGCTGGGATTCCAGAACTACCTGGATCTGTTCACCGATTCCCGTGTGGGCGGCTCCTACCTGTTTACTTTTAAGCTTGCCATTGTAGCTACCATTGTCACCAATGTGATCTCTCTGATTCTGGCCCTGGGACTGAACAGCAAGATCCGGGCAAAAAGCTTTTTCAGAGGCATGTATTTTATCCCCAACGTGCTGGGTGCCCTGGTGGTAGGATATATTTTCCGGTATCTGTTTACTTATATTCTTCCCGCTTTCGGTGAGATGATCGGCAGTGAAGCCTTAAGCGGAAGCATGCTGTCCAATGTAAATACAGCCTGGATCGCCATTGTCATTGTCTGCGCATGGCAGTCCATCGCTATGAACACCATCATTTATATTTCCGGTCTGCAGACCGTGCCGGAGGATGTATATGAGGCAGGCGCCCTGGACGGAGCCACCGGCTGGAAGAAATTCCGTCATCTGACTTTCCCGCTGATTATGCCTTTCTTCACCATCAACATGGTACTCTGCGTGAAGAACTTCCTGATGGTCTTCGATCAGATCATGTCCATGACCCAGGGCGGTCCTTCCCAGAGTACAGAGTCTATCTCGTACCTGATTTACAACAACGGTGTTTCCGGCGGCCAGTTCGGATTCCAGAGCGCCAACGCGGTGATCTTCTTTATCGTGATTGTGGCGATCTCCGCGGCGCAGATGTCGGCATCCAGCAAGAAGGAGGAGCAGTTATAATGAAGAGTAAAGGTGTGAATAAAACAAATACGCCGGTAATGATTCTGCTGATCCTGGGTCTCAGCACCATCATTTTCCCGCTGTATATGGCTATTGTAATCGCGTTCAAGCAGCCCTCGGAGATGACCAACGATATTGCCGGCATCCTCTCCCTGCCCAAGAACTGGAGTTTTTCCAACTTCGCGGAGGCTATGGAGGTGACGGATTTCTGGCGTTCTCTGGGCAACAGCCTCATGATCACAGTTATAACCGTTGTTCTCTGTCTGATCGTCCATTCTCTCATGGGATACGCAATCGGAAGAAACAGAGGGCACAGTAAATTTTACAAGTTTGTGTATCTTTTTGTGGTGAGCGGTATGTTCGTTCCCTTCGCTATCCTGATGATGCCCCTGGCAAAGCAGACAGCGGAACTGGGACTTGCAAACTGGGCTGGCGTTATCATTCTTTATGTGGTATTCTATATGCCGATGAATGTGCTGCTGTATTCGGGGTATCTTGTAAATATTCCGATTGCCCTGGAGGAAGCCGCCCGGGTAGACGGCGCCAGCACCTGGCGCACCTACTGGAGCATCATCTTCCCCATTATGAAGCCCATGCACGCTACGGTAGCCATCATCACAGCTCTGGCAGTCTGGAACGATGTGATGACCCCGCTGATCATTATGGCCGGTACCGGACAGAATACACTGCCTCTGGCGCAGCTGAATTTCCAGACACAGTTCGGAACCAATTATAATCTGGCCTTTGCTTCTTATCTGCTGGCATTGCTGCCGATTATTATTTTCTACATTGTCTGTCAGAAACAGATCATGAACGGTGTGGTAAACGGAGCTGTAAAATAATTCCGGAGAACCGGCGGCAGGGGCGGAATGGCCGTGCGCGTGCCGCCGAGGAACAGGCAGGCCCCGCCTTAGAAATAAGGCGGGGCCTTATCTGCGCGGCAGGCCGGTGCCGCGCCTGCGCGGGCAGGCATTTTCCGTGCGGCAGACTGCTGAAATCAATATACGGACATGGAGGAACGATTATGGCAATTTATTTCAACAGCAGCAAAAGGATCTTTACCATTCAAACGAAGCACACAACCTATCAGTTCCAGGCGGATGCCTATGGATTTCTTCTGCATCTTTACTATGGCCCCAAAGTGGAGGATGAGATGGACTATATTCTGACCTTCGCGGACCGGGGCTTTTCCGGAAATCCCAATGACGTGGGGGCGGACCGCACCTATTCCATGGATGCCCTGCCTCAGGAATTCCCCTGTATGGGCACCGGAGACTATCGGAGCATCGCTCTGGCTGTGCGGGATTCCAACGGAGCCTACAGCTGTGACCTCCGGTATGAGGGCTACAGAATCCTGGAAGGCAAGTATGCCCTGGAAGGTCTTCCGGCGGTGTACGCGGATCCCGGCGAGGCCTGGACCCTGGAAGTTTACCTGAGAGATCCGGTGACAGGACTGAAGGCAGTGCTGCTGTATGGGGTTCTTCCGGAATTGGACATTATCACCCGCAGTGTCCGGGTAAAAAATGAGGGATCAGAAGAAATCTGCATCGAAAAAATCTCTTCCGCCTGTCTGGATTTTCTCTCAGGAGATTACGACCTGATCACTTTTTACGGACGCCACGCCATGGAGAGAAATATGCAGCGGGTTCCGGTGGAACACGGCGTTCAGATGATTCAGAGCCGCAGGGGCGCTTCCAGCCATCAGTACAATCCGGCCATGATCCTGGCGGAAAGGAATGCCTGCGAAGAGTTTGGCACCTGCTACGGAATGGTGTTTGTTTACAGCGGAAATTTCCGGGGAGAGGTGGAGAAGGATCAGTTCAACCAGACCCGGGCGGTGCTGGGACTGTCCCGGGAGATGTTCCATTATCCTCTGCTCCCGGGGGAGGCGTTCACAGCCCCGGAGGTAATTCTCACCTGCTCCGGCCAGGGCCTCCAGGAACTTTCTCATCAGTATCACCGGTGTATTCGGAAACATCTCTGCAGAGGAAAATACAGGGATCAGGTGCGGCCGGTGCTGGTCAACAGCTGGGAAGCCGCCTACTTTCATTTTGACTGCCATACCATCCTGAAGCTGGCGGAAGAGGCGGCCGCTCTGGGTATGGAGATGGTCGTGCTGGACGACGGCTGGTTTGGCCGCAGGGACGATGACAACAGCGGTCTGGGAGACTGGAAAGTGAACGAGGAAAAGCTGGGCTGCACGCTGGGAGAGCTGGCGCAGAAGATCAATGAAAAAGGATTGAAATTCGGCCTTTGGATTGAGCCGGAAATGGTTTCCGAGGACAGCGACCTCTATCGGGCCCATCCGGACTGGGCCATGTCTATACCGGGCAGGAAGCCTGTGAGAGCCAGAAATCAGCTGGTACTGGATTTTTCCAGGGAAGATGTCCGGGCAGAAGTCTTTGGACAGATCTGCAGGGTACTTGACAGCGCCAACATTGAATATATCAAGTGGGATATGAACAGAAGCCTGTTTGATGTGTACTCTCCCTGTGTAAAAGACCAGGGAACAGTTCTGCATAAATATATTCTGGGAGTCTATGATTTCCTGGAAAAACTCATGGCAAGATATCCGGATATCCTGATTGAAGGCTGCAGCGGAGGGGGAGGAAGATTTGACGCCGGTATGCTCTACTATACCCCTCAGATCTGGTGCAGCGATAACACAGACGCCATTGACCGGCTCTCCATTCAGTACGGAACCTCCTTTGTGTATCCTTCTTCCACTGTGGGAGCCCATGTGTCCGCGGTGCCGAATCATCAGACCGGGCGGATTACCAGCCTGCGCACCCGGGGCGTGGTGGCTATGGCGGGCACCTTCGGCTATGAGCTGGATCTGGGAAAACTGGCAGAAGAAGAGAAGGAAATTGTGAAAGAACAGATCCGCTGTTTCCATCAGTACGCGCCCCTGGTACAGCAGGGGGATTACTACCGGCTGACTGATCCGGGAAAGGACGAGGCGGCGGCCTGGATGTTTGTGTCAGAGGATCAGAGAGAGGCGCTGGTAAATATTGTGCGGCTGGCCAACCATGGAAATATGACGGCCGTCTATGTCCGTCTTAAGGGACTGAAGCCGGAGGCTCTCTATGAGGATACGGACTGCGGGAAACTGACACGGGGAAGCGCTTTGATGAAAGCCGGAATTCCCCTGACTTTGGAGAATATGGATTATCAGTCCTATCAGATCCATCTGGTATTGCGGCAGGACTGAGTCAGGAGGAAAAAATGGAAAAAAAATCAGATTTCGAAAAACGGCTGCGGCGTCATCACGATGAACTCCGATGGCTGTACATGGAGCTTTACGGCAATGACGATATGTTTTTTGAACTCTGCAGTCAGATGAACCGGTTTTATGAGGAGCGCAGCGCTGCTCTGAAAAAGAGAGACGCCATGAAGGAAGCGGACCCGGAATGGTTCAGGAAAAAAGATATGCTGGGCATGATGCTCTATATTGATAATTTTGCCGGAACCATCCGCGGTGTGGAGCGCAGGCTTCCCTATCTGGAATCCTGCAACGTGAACTGCATTCACCTGATGCCCTTTCTGGATGTGACAAAAGGTAAATCGGACGGCGGGTACGCTGTGTCTGATTTCCGTAAAGTCCGGGAGGATCTGGGAACCATGGAAGATTTGTCCCGCCTCACGGAAAAATGCCATGAAAAGGGCATAAACGTCTGTATGGATTTTGTCATGAATCATACTTCCGAAGATCACGAGTGGGCCAGGCGGGCCAGGGCCGGAGAGGGCGAGTACATGAGCCGCTATTTCTTCTATGACAATCCGGAGATTCCCCGGGAGTTTGAAAAAACGGTGCCCCAGGTGTTTCCTACTACGGCTCCGGGAAACTTTACCTATCTGCAGGATATGGGCTATTATGTGATGACCACCTTTTATCCCTATCAGTGGGATCTGAACTACGCCAACCCCAGGGTCTTCAACGAGATGATGTACAATTTCCTGTTTTTTGCCAATCTGGGCATGGATATCATCCGCATTGACGCCGTCCCCTATATATGGAAGGAGCTGGGGACGCCCTGCCGGAATCTGCGTCAGGTACACACCATTGTGCGGATGATGCGCATGATCGGAGAAGTCGTATGTCCCTCCACGGTTCTGCTTGGGGAAGTGGTTATGGAACCCCAGAAAGTGGCGCCCTACTTCGGGACTGTAGAAAAACCGGAGTGCCATATGCTGTACAATGTAACCACTATGGCTACCATCTGGCACACCCTGGCGGTGCAGGACACCTCTCTGCTGAAAAAACAGCTGGATACGGTCTGCCGGCTTCCCAGGGAATACACCTTCCTGAACTATCTCCGCTGTCATGACGATATCGGCTGGGGGCTGGATTTTCCTTTCCTGCAGGGGCAGGGAATGGATGAAGTGTCCCACAAGCGGTTCCTCAACGACTATTATACCGGAAAATTCCCAGGCAGCTGGAGCCGGGGAGAACTGTACAATGACGACCCGGTGACCCGGGACGCCAGGTTCTGCGGCACCACCGCCTCTATGTGCGGCATTGAAAGCGCCGGTTTTGAGCAGGATGAGGAAAAGATGGATCACGCCGTCCGCATGGACCTCATGCTTCACGCCTATATGCTGTTTCAGTCGGGGATTCCCATGATTTACAGCGGGGATGAGATCGGTCAGGTCAATGATTATTCCTATAAGGAAGATCCGGACAAATGCCAGGATTCCCGCTATATCCATCGGGGAGCCTTCCGCTGGGATCTGGCCAGAAGGAGGACCGGGAAAAAGAGCGTGGAGGGCAGGATTTTTCAGGGACTGAAGCTTCTGGAAAAAATCCGCGGACAGGAAAAGGTTTTTGACGGGGACGCCGATGTATGGACCTATGATACTCATATCAAAGAGATTATGTGCGTGATCCGGGAAAAGGACGGAGAGCGCGCGGCGGGAATTTTTAATTTTTCCTGGGAGGATTTCTCGGTTTCTGTCTATCCCGGTGAAACAGGGACAGATATGCGGACGGGAGAATCTGTGCAGACCCGGGAAATTCCGGTGAAAGCCCACGATTTCCGATGGATCAGAATAAGATGAACATCGCGGATGACAGGAAAAAGGGGGACTTCCCTATGGTGCGGGAATATCTGGAGCAGGACGTTTGAACGGATCCGGGATCAGGTGGAGCCCTACTGGGTCTGCCTGCCCATGGCTACCCGGACGGCGCTCAGCAGCTATGAAATGTACTGGTATCCCTGGGACGATACCAAGGCGGAATAATTATATAAAAAAATTTAACACATCGATCCGCTTCTGGCATGAAACCGGAGGAGGGCTGGACGAGGAAACTATCCGGGAACTGACCGAACACGGCTACCATATTCAGCGGAACGGGGTATCCAATTATACCCTGAATAAAAAATCCAGAATTATTTTTCTGGACAACATCCCGGATCAGACCGATGATATTAAATCTACCAAAGATATTCCCAGCTGGAAAAGGATGTGCTTCTGCATTCTGAAAAATGACCATATCTGCCGGTTTATGGGTTTTGGACTGACCAGGCAGCAGCAGAAGCGGATTGAGGCAATTCGAAAAAAATACAAAAGCATCGAGGAATTTGACTATGGAATTTAAAAGCCCCGCATATCATGTGATCGCTGTCCCGGTGGAAAAAATCGAGCCAAACACTTACAATCCCAACGCGGTGGCGCCTCCGGAGATGAGGCTGTTATATGAGAGTATCAAGGCGGACGGGTATACAATGCCCATTGTCTGTTATTACGCCAAAGCAAAGGACGTTTATGTCATTGTGGACGGGTTTCACCGTTACCGGGTGATGCTGGAGCATGAGGATATCTATGAGAGGGAGCATGGGATGCTGCCGGTTTCAGTGATCGATAAACCTCTGGATCAGAGAATGGCCAGCACGATCCGTCACAACCGTGCCAGAGGAAGTATTGTCAAAGAACTGCATGAGTTCGGAAGGTCAGACGCCTGGATTGCAAGACATCTGGGAATGGACAGAGATGAGGTTCTGCGGCTGAAACAGATTACCGGTCTGGCAGCGCTTTTTAAAGATGTGAAGTTTGGAAAAGCCTGGCGGCCGGCGGAGGAGGAAGAACCGGCGGAAGCGAGAGAGAAGGAACCTGAGGAGGAGCCGGATCCAGGAAAAAACAGTGAGAGAGAGGAGCAGAATGGCGGGTGGAGCGGGAAAAATACGAATCTGATTTGACAGCCAGAGAAAAAAGGCAGAAAAGACTGGAAACCATTCGTTCCCTTCACGGGAAAAAGCGTGCGGAATATCTCTGGACCTACTACCGCTCCTGGCTCCTGGCGGCTCTGCTGGCGGCGTTCGGCGTATTTGTGCTGATTTACAGCTGGCAGAACCGCCATACCAGGGTCATTCTTTCCATCGCGGTAGCAGACACGGAATACAGCGCGCATGGAGAACAGGAAGAAAAACTGAGAGAGGATCTCCTGGGGGCTCTGGGGGATGGGAAGGCAAGAGAAAGAATAAATTTAGATACTACCCTTCGGTCCGGAGATGATTCCGGCATGGCTCTGAAGCGGATGACCGTGGTGGGAGCGGGAAATACAGATCTGCTGATCTGTGACCGGCAGACCTGGAAGGAATATCAGAGCCAGGGAGCCTTTCAGGAGTGGGAGGATTTTCTGGGAGAATCCTGGGAACAATACAGAGATCTTTTTCAGGATGGGCAGCTGGATCTGTCGGAAAGTCCCCGCTGGGAGAGCTACGGGCTGACCTCCTATGAGCCGGTCTGCGCTGCTGTTCTGCAGGATACAGACAAAAAGGAGGAGGTCTGCGGTTTCCTGGACTTTTTCTTTTCATAAAAACGCGTCAGAATTTCTCTATGTCTGTGAAGACACAGGAAATTCTGACGCGCTTTTTGCGGTGGGGAAAAATCCGTTATTCTTTGCCGTCCCAGCAGTAAGTGCAGAGTCTGCACTTGTCGAGGCCCACGGATTCAATCATATCGTCCAGACGGTGATAGCGCAGGGAAGTAAAGTTCAGCTTTTTGCCGATCCTTTCTACCATATCTTTATACTCCGCGCTTTCCGGGTCGGAATAGCGGGAAAGATTCTCCGGCTCTTCCGTACCGTTCATTTCTTTGATGACCCTGCGGGTGATCAGATCCATGACGGAGGTGGAACGGGAGAAGTTCAGGTATTTGCAGCCGTACACCAGAGGCGGGCAGGCCGGCCGCACATGCACCTCTTTGGCTCCGCTCTGGTAGAGAAATTCTGTCGTTTCCCGGAGCTGAGTTCCCCGGACAATGGAGTCGTCAATCAGCAGCAGGCTTCGGTTCTGGATCAGTTCGTGAACCGGGATCAGTTTCATTTTGGCGATCAGATCCCGCTTTTTCTGGATGGTGGGCATAAAGGACCGGGGCCAGGTAGGAGTATATTTAATAAAAGGCCTGGAAAATGGGATCCCCGATTCATTGGCATAGCCGATGGCATGGGCAGTTCCGGAATCCGGAACGCCGGCTACCGTATCCGGATGAGCGTCATCCCGTCTGGCCAGCATAGCGCCGCAGCGGCAGCGCATTTCCTCCACGCTGATTCCCTCGTAGGAGGAGGAGGGGTATCCGTAGTAGATCCACAGGAAGGTGCAGATCTTCATCTCTTTTCCCGGGGCCGAGAGGGTTTCAATCCCTTCGGGAGTCATGACGATAATCTCTCCGGGACCCAGTTCACGCTCTTCTGTGTAACCCAGATTCAGATAGGCGAAACTCTCAAAGGAGGCGCAGAAGGAATCCTTTTTGCGTCCAATGACCACAGGGGTCCTTCCAAGACGGTCTCTGGCCGCGTAGATTCCTTTTGGCGTCAGGACCAGCAGCGTCATGGAACCATCGATGATTTCCTGGGCGTAGCGGATACCCTCAATCAGATTGCTCTTCTGATTAATTATAGAAGCTACAAGCTCTGTGGCGTTAATGTCGCCTCCGCTCATTTCCAGAAAATGAGAGTGGCCGGACGCAAACAGTTGGTTTACGATCTTATCTGTATTGTTGATTTTTCCCACGGTAACAATGGCGTAAGTGCCGTGGTGGGAACGCACGATCAGCGGCTGGGGTTCGTAGTCTGAGATACAGCCGATTCCCATGGTGCCGTGCATTTCTGAAAAATCCTTATCGAACTTGGTTCGGAAAGGAGCGTTTTCTATATTGTGAATAGCCCGGTCAAATCCCTTTTCCCGATCATAGACAGCCATTCCGGCCCGTCGGGTTCCCAGATGAGAATGATAGTCAGTCCCGAAAAACAGATCAAACATGCAATCTTCTTTTGAAGCAACTCCAAAAAATCCGCCCATATGTCTCCTCCGTTGTGTAAAATAAAGTCGAATCGCAGCAAATGCCGGGCTTCTGGAACAACGAATCGATGCACCGGAAAGCACAGGCGGATACATTATAGCATATTACTTTTTTTTATGCCAGAGAAATTTCAGAAGGGGGAGGAGGATATTTTACATACCCGCTTGCCCCGCTGCCCGCAAAAAAATAAGAACTTTCACACTATAACAAGTCTGAAAGTTCTTATCTCAGCAGAAAATCGGGGTAACAGGATTCGAACCTGCGACCTCACGGCCCCCAGCCGTGCGCTCTAGCCAAACTGAGCCATACCCCGGATCACTCAACGAAGATTATTATATACTAGAAGCAGGGAATTGTAAAGAGTTTTTTTGAAAATTTTAAAAATTTTTTTATCCCGCTTTTAGCTTCCGGAAAACTGCGGCTTTTAAGGAGACTGCAGAAATCGGGCAGAGGAATTTTTTACCTGCCCGATTTCTTAAATCTGTTACATCTGTTCCGGCACCCGGGGCAGTCCCGCAAATCCTGTTTCCAGATCCGCGTCTGTGGGAATGTAATCGGTCATCTCCCCATTGTTATACTTTTCATAGGCTGTCATATCAAAGTAGCCGGTTCCGGTAAGTCCGAACAGAATTGTCTTTTCCTCCCCTGTCTCTTTGCATTTCAAGGCCTCGTCGATGGCCACCCGGATAGCATGGCTGCTCTCCGGTGCCGGGAGAATTCCCTCCACCCGGGCGAACTGCTCGGCGGCCTGGAATACGGCCGTCTGCTCTACCGCTCTGGCTTCCATGAGGCCATCATGGTACAGCTGGGACAGAATAGAACTCATGCCGTGATACCGAAGCCCTCCTGCGTGGTTGGCGGAAGGAATAAAGCCGCTGCCCAGCGTGTACATTTTTGCCAGAGGACAGATCTTTCCGGTATCACAGAAATCATAGGCGAATTTTCCTCTTGTGAAACTGGGGCAGGAGGCCGGTTCTACGGCGATAATCTGGTAATCCGCTTCTCCCCGGAGTTTTTCTCCCGCAAAAGGAGAGATCAGCCCTCCCAGATTGGAGCCGCCCCCGGCGCAGCCGATAATCACATCCGGCTTAATGCCGTATTTCTCCATGGCGGTTTTGGTTTCCAGCCCAATGACTGTCTGGTGCAGAAGAACCTGGTTCAGGACGCTGCCCAGAACATAGCGGTAACCCTCCTGTGAGGTAGCGGCCTCCACCGCTTCACTGATGGCGCAGCCAAGGCTTCCGGAGGTTCCCGGATGCTCTGCCAGGATCTTTCTGCCAACTTCCGTGGTATCGGAGGGAGAGGGAGTTACGGTGGCGCCGTAGGTGCGCATAACTTCCCGGCGGAAAGGCTTCTGTTCATAAGAAACCTTTACCATATAAACCTTGCAGTCCAGGTCAAAATACGCGCAGGCCATGGACAGAGCAGTTCCCCACTGTCCGGCTCCTGTTTCGGTAGTCACTCCTTTGAGTCCCTGCTTCTTGGCGTAGTAAGCCTGGGCGATGGCGGAATTCAGTTTATGACTGCCGCTGGTATTGTTTCCCTCAAATTTGTAGTAGATCTTCGCCGGAGTACCCAGCTTTTTCTCCAGACAGTACGCCCGCACCAGAGGGGAGGGGCGGTACATTTTATAAAAGTTTACGATCTCCTCCGGGATATCAATCCACGGATCCGTATCGTCCAGTTCCTGCTTTACCAGCTCTTTGCAGAACACCGGCTCCAGTTCCTCTGCTGTCATGGGTTTGAATGTCGCCGGATTCAGCAGAGGCGCAGGTTTATTTTTCATATCAGCCCGCACATTATACCATTGTTTTGGAAGTTCACTTTCTTCCAAATAGATCTTGTACGGGATCTCTCGGTTTGCCATATCCATATTCCTCCTGTGATTCACTTATTTTCCTTTCAGTGTCTGTATAGACCCCTGTTCCTCTGCTATTTTACCATGCTAAAGTATATATGTCACGAAATTTTTCAGATTTTCCAAGGCGCGCAAAAATCCGGAGGCTCTCCTCCCACCCCTTCTGAAATTTCTCTGTCAAGCGGGCATGTAAAATATCCTTTGACCTTGCGTCTGCGGTATGATACAATAATTTTACACTTCGGAACAGGAAATTCTTCCGGTTCCGCAATGCTTCCGAACCTGTAAGAAAGATATAGGGTTTGGACAGATCTTTTGCACCATTTAGGTGAAATTCTTTTATTCCATAAGATAGGAGGGATATCTTTATGACAGCAAACGAAAAACTGGATGTTCTGATTACAAAAATGGATGAATTCGGCAGAGAACTGGCATCTTTAAAGAGGGAAGTCTCGGAACTGAAACAGGAAGTCTCGGAACTGAAACAGGAAGTCTCGGAACTGAAACAGGAAGTCTCGGAA